>JACLAC010017691.1_pt1 | contig 33343 bp, 27 predicted proteins | sample 8027881 | NCBI WGS metagenome assembly JACLAC01 (sample SAMN15725517, study PRJNA655200) | protist metagenome | isolation source: fluorescence activated cell sorting (FACS) single amplified genomes of... | place: Spain: Blaines Bay Microbial Observatory, Mediterranean Sea | collected 2016-01-19 | reverse complement strand
CATTGAGTAGTGTGTCCTAGTAACTAATAGTGTTAATGGCAATAGATACATTACTAGAACACCGAAGGAGAGATGATTGCTTGCGGAAACTTATGCTTAACTTGATTAAAATTGACGGGCTGAAATCATGTGAAACTAGAAACGCGAAACATCTAAAATGGCATAGGCGTGTGAAACAAAGGAAAAATGAGAAGAATTGACAGATTATTTTTACTTTGAAGGTAAACAAAAACCTATGACGTTGAAACAGGGCATTCGTGTAAGGCTTTTCGGATTATAAAGAGATAAAATATACTCCACTGAAAGAAAGTACGATTTTATGTACAACCTAAATGATCAAATTGGTGTAATAGTCGATTACAATAAAGGTACAGGACTGTGGCATATATATCTAGAGAATTTGATACAAAATGTCGAATTACCGTAGTAAAAACTTTTCGAAAAAAGGAATCGTGCAGATGTAATAAAGATACCTGGGAACTATAACCGCGGAGCGTTGAAGGAGAAATATGAATGTAACCCGGTGTTCGTGTCAGATTTTTTGGATTACACAGGTAAAATATAAATGAAGCTACAATGAGAAGTATGGGGGCTGGTTTTGTCATGTAAGAAGTTTCACTGAGCATTGATGTTATTTATATCAAACTTTAGGGCATAGTTTTTTTAAGTGACACTTGTGTCAGTATGCAGTTTTATTTATGTCGTACTGTTCTATTATGTATAATTTTAAATATGCAGCATTTGACCTGTAAAAATGTTTTGATCGGTGAGCATTCGATTTCCTCTTTGACATATTGGACGTTCTCGCATTATCATTCATCAACGCACCTATGAAAATCTATAGATCTTAGAGCCCAAAGTTAGGAGAGCACATACTACTCGTTTCTGCGTTGAGCATCGTAGCTCCTCGTAACCTAATAGGTTTTGAGCCTGCTTAGATCCAAACATTTCGGACTTGTCGCGTAAATGAATCGTGTATAATTTTGTTCAGCTCAACATGCGATACATGCGCAGTCTCTAACTAGGAAGTCGCGCACATTTGTAGCTCACAATCTTGCACTACGCAAGCAATAGTGATGGCGATCTTGGATCAGCTGTGCGGTCCTTGGTATACTTTTTATTTTAATACATTGCATTTAATGCGGCTACCAATTTAAATTATATATTTTTTATTCTAGGTACAATGATACTGAAGGTCAGATACTTGCTATAGAGTTTGATAAAGATATGAACTGTTTCCTGTAAGAGGTCGCTTGTGATATTGATGATAAAGTTGTAAAATCTAACACTGCACACTTAACGACATTTGGCGTTGTTCAAAATATTTCTCCCGCATGGCAGGGCGCATTGTCGAATGATGGAAAACAAGAAGCTCATACTGAAGATTTAAGTGTACATAACGGGGCAGGAGTAGATAATTTAGCCGAGAATAAAAATAGCTATGAAAAGAAGCGCGTGCAAATAGATGACGATGATGTTGTGCAGGGACCTTCACGGATGTAGAATAACCGTCCTATCACAGGTAGTGACGGGTGATTTGGAAAAGAGCAGAGTAAAGACCAGACATAAGAACTACGTGTCGGAAGCGAAGATGTAAAACCAACGTCGGACCAAAACGATTCAGAGTTAAACAAAAAATAGAAAGAGTAAAAAATAAAATTTGAAAAAGATGTGATTGTAGAAATACACGGAATGGCAAGTAATCCTGCATTTAATGGTAGTCGAGGTAAAATTGAAGGTTGGGACGAACCGGCCGGCCGGTGGCGAGTGCGCACATTTCTAGATGGAAAATTAAAAGCACTGAAAGAGTAGAACTTAATTGCAGTGGGAATTGAAAAGTTAGTCGATGGAAAAACATCACCTCGCATGGAAGCAAGAAAGTAAGAGGAACTCGCGAAACAGAAAGAGAGATAAGCAGCCTAAACTTAAAAAGATAGCGTAGATAATAAAGTTATAGAGGCACCGAAACCAAAACAAACTGAAAATGCAAAATCTGCCGAGGAGGATACAAAGGCTCAAGCCCAAGCTTATCTTGAAGCGAATGCATTTTCACAGGGAGATCGTGTTATAATTGTCGGAATGAAGTCTTCACCAGAGTACAATAATACAATATAGACCGTTTCCTATTGGGATGGAGACCTTAAACGCTATCGGTTGATTCCTGATTTGGATGGAAAGGCAAAGGCGATTAAATACTAAAATCTCATACCATATTTTGAAGTTGGTGAGCGCGTATGGATGACTGGGTTGCGAGCGTTCGCACTTTACAACGGCACTACTAGTATCGTACAGAGCTACAACAAAGATCTACAACGGTTCGAAGTGCAGTGCGAATATGATGGTGCTGTGCACGCAATCAAAGCTGATAATCTGGCAAGTTATGCACATCCACCTCCTGACGCGAAGAAAGAGTACATGAACTTAGAGTCCGAAAGTGAGTACAGTGAAGAAAATGGTATTGCTGGTATGTATAACTCACATTTTACAAGCATGAATGATGGCGCATGAAATGTACATCAAGACGAAAATCAACGTCAAGCAAAGCCTTCATCAGCTTCTAATTCCCAAAGTGTAAGTGCTCAAGTCGAATCCGACATAAACGCCCAACTGTTCAAGAAACATGATCGAGTTCGTCTAACTGGAATGCGAACAGCACCCAATTTCAATGACACACTTTAAACGGTACAAGAGTTTGATTTAAAGTCTGGTCGCTGGTATGTACGCAGTGATTTAGACGGAAAGTTGAAGTAACTAAAACCAGAATACTTGAAACTAGTGCATGCGCATGAAACAGCATCAGGGGCTGCTAGATTCGCAGACAGAGACAGGAATGGAGATACACGTGTTTCGGATGAAAATTTGAAAGAAGGAAGTCGGATTAAGTTTGTCGGTCTGACAAAACTCGAGCATTTTAATGAGAGTTACGGTACGGTTGTTCGCTTCGATTCAGAACTCAATAGATGGCTCTGCCGTGCTGATCTAGATAGCAAGCTTAAGTGAATGAAAGCCGATAACATTAAATTATTTGACTGACAATCCTATGAAGGTCGTCATCTATAAATTTTACCAGAAGTCATTTGAAAATCAATGACCGGAAAAAAATAAATGGATGTAAGTCTGGGAAGGTGAGGAGTGAACAAGTGGTACATCGTGACCACACTACCGTACGCGTCGTAGCAAGCTGAAAATATGATTGTATAAACTCATTCAAAACTATTTGCTCATAAGGTGTATCAGTGTGTTTATGTTCTATCCTTGAGTTTGATATATACCATTGAGTGGGAAATTTAATTTACTATATCTTCATCATCCATGCGCACATACATACGGTCAGAGTGTCACATCGAAATTGGGAACTCACAATCAATCTTCTCTCAACAATAGTATGAGTTTTGTTTCCGTATAAGTACTGATTGAGTCACGATATTGGTCACCATTATTATTATAATCAACATACAATCCAAAAAAAAGTATTGTAAATTATTGGGAACTTTTTGTGTGCGATTGAGTATTTGACAAAAAATTTGACTCACTTGGTGAGTACTTTGTTTAGAACTAGTACGAACCGAGATGGGCAACTGTGCGTGTCCGAAAGGACTAATGGGAGGTGGTGGATCTGCGGATGGTAAGAAGCCTGGACAATTTGGATCGGATCAGAAGGGTTTAAGAGAAGCTCGCCCGGCACATAGATTTCCGAACGGTGCAGTGTATACTGGGGAATGGATTGGCGACAAAAGGGATGGGTTCGTTGTATTTAACATATCGGACCTCGTAGTTACAGTAAATATAAGTTCTAAATACGGTCATTTATTTCGTATCTTGTAGACGTGAAATAACATATATTTCAACATGGTATTTGTATTTGAATACAACCATACTGCTCACAACAAATAATATTGAATCATATACACTCAGATACGGCGTTCAGAACTGGCCGGACGGTGCAGTTTATCAAGGTCAATGGCAGGACGATAAGGCGCATGGTTATGGAAAGTTCGTTCATACCGATGGCGACATTTTTGAGGGAGAGTGGATGCACGACAAGGCTCATGGGCAAGGCACATATTACCATGAGGATGGATCTAAATATACTGGTCACTGGCTTGAGGATAAGCAGCACGGGTAAGACTTTTTACATATGTCGATCTATCGCCTATGTCAATACTGAACATAAAATAGCTTCATTACAGCTGTTTTTGGCTCCAGCCTTTCCTTTGAAATTACCAGAGACTTTATGACATAGCTTGGGTACAGATAGAAAATTAGAAAACTATACTTTGGAGAGGATTGTGAAGGCTATCAACTTTGATGCTGAGAGGGATTTTGGGCATTGTTGCCTAATTATGTGACGATAATGTTTTGAGATGGGTCGATGTCGCATATGCCGCTGAATTTTCATTTCATAAGCGCTTTCTTTTGTTGGGCTCTGAATTCGTGATTTTGTTTTGTGAGCATGGTATTTATATTATAGCCACTCCCAGTTGACGTGGCTACGTGGCTACGTAAAGTACCTACCATTAGCTAATTCGCGGCATAGTGGTGTGAATAAATCGACCTACTGTGCATCGGTAGCGCGTTGAACTATTTGAAATGATATAGATATTCTAATGAAACTACGTCAGTGCAAGCAGTGTTGATACTAATTTAAATATGACATTCACATTAAATACCAAAACTATTATTGACTTTAACGCGCTCACAGCTGTTACGTAAATCAACGTCAAGCTCTAAATTACTAGTAGTGTTGCTTGCGACACTGACTTTATTTCACGTGTCAGGTACGGAGTAGAAGAATGGCCTGATGGTGCTCGGTACGAAGGCAACTATGTGGCAGGCAAGAAAGAGGGCCAGGGAACTTTCTCATGGGATGATGGAAGCCGTTATCAAGGCGAGTTCAAGTTCAATGAGATCCATGGTTACGGCACTTACGTTTGGGCTGATGGTAGAAGATACGAGGGTCAGTGGGAGAAGTCGCGTATGCATGGCGATGGAACGTTTTCCTGGTCTGACGGTCGGCTGTGAGTTTTAGCTAGCACTGAGCCGACATATAGTAGATTGTCATGTGTTTTAATTTTATTCAGATTGGCACGTGTGTATTTCATCAAATATTATATATCAATTGATTACTTTACTATATGACTCATATTTAGTTCTTGGAACATTGCCATGTCATGAGTTTGAAAAACCAGTCATATATATATGGCAAATTTGGCTATGGACATGCTCGCTATGGTGGGATGCCGCCATGGTAGCCCCCGCCAGTTACCGCTCGCCATGGCAAGAAGTGTAGAGTGCCGTTGGGTCTATGGACTGCCTCTCTATGGACAGCCCCCTATGGACGGGCTCGCCATGGACACTCTCTATGGACAGGCTCGCCATAGACTGCTTTTAAATACCTTCTCCTTCACTTTTATAAATGTGGTAGCCGACAAGGTAAATATTAGCATATGGTCTATATAAGCTTAAGTTTAGGTATCGTTTTCGATTTCAGAATAGTGCTAACTATCCAAACTCTAAGTTACTATTCCGGTCGTTACGCCAACGTAGGTGCGTATGCGCGCGCGTGTGCGTAAGCATATGCGTAAGCGTAAGCATATGCGTAAGCGTATGCGTATGCCTATGCGTATGCGTATCCGTATGTGTGTACGTATACGTATGCGTAAGCGTATGCGTGTACGTGTGCGATTACGTGTACGTGTCTAAGTGCACACGCAATAAAATTTTAGGATGCTAACCAATACGCGTGGTGCAGTTGTAGAGCGCCTGCTTAAGCTTATTAAGCTTAAGGTTCCGGGTTTAATTCACGGCGGAATCACTTAATCGCGATCCAACCAATGCCTCACGTTAATTAACTACGTAAGTTTACGAATGGCATAAACATGTGCGTATATGTGTGCACATGGATGCTGCACCTAGGTAGGAAGAAAATCTACAAACCTCTAAAAAAAAAATTTTGATGACACTTAAAAAACATTTTTAAACAGCTGCATGTTTTTTTTACTTAAAAGAAAAAGTGTTCTATAAATATCCTACTGCGAGACCTAAATGTCGCAGACAGTTATGACTATGACGGCATCGCTTATACGAACGATGCCCTCACAGCAACTTAAGCGTCTTAATATAAAAGCGATGTAGAACAAACTCTTTATTTAGCGGCGCCATTTCATTTACATTTATGAGATGAGCAGCACTAACATTTACGCTATATTTTCATACTATCTAACGCGTTTCCTCTATAGAATTATAGAATCGCTGTTTCAGATCCGTCTAAGTACCATGGATCTGAACGTTTTAATAAGTTTTTTTAAAAAACTTCGATGTGGGATTCGAACCCTTTTTTTATGCACGCCACTTAAAAAAATTCAGTCGTGCGTAAACGCTATGCTGCGCCCGAGTAAAAATCTTCTATGTAAAGGTAAACGCAAGCACACGATTACTGAAAAAACAATTTTAATTTTCAAAGTTATTTTCTGTGGTCCCTCCAGCCCGCCAACCTAAATCCAATGGCAACACATGTCCATAGCTTTGTTTTTCTATCTAAGTGTGGTAGCTAGTAGTCTTAATGAAATAATACACTATGTTCTACCTGTAATCCGCATCTATTTCTCTCCCCACGATCTTTATAAACGATTATATATTTTTTACAGTACGTTTTATCGCAGTATAGTCGATAAAATTGACTGTATTATATGAGTATTTATTGTTTTCGTTAACATACAGGTACAAGGGACAGTATGTTAATGACCAGAAGCACGGTGAAGGTGAGTTTCGTTGGCCGGATGGACGTCGCTACGTTGGTCAGTGGTACAATGCTAAGCAGCATGGCGTTGGTACGTACACAACGGTTCGTGGTGAAAGTCGCGAAGGCACGTGGGTTGACGGGCGCAGGGAAAAGTGGAATAACTAAGTTTGCTGCGCGGGGACATACTACAACGAAACTAGAAGAGTCGTAGTCTCATAAATGTTGTCAGCACCGTCGTAAACTAGTCTATTAGGACGCTACTTGCAACTTTTCTTTCGGACATGTTAAATTTTGTGTATGGGAAGAAGAAGATGTATTCATATATATTAGAATTAGCACTTAACTTCAGATAAATATATGCTTTAATTTTAACTCTAGGAAAAAAATTGGTTTTACGCGGCTACTGTCACGACCGTGGCGCGGATAGTTAACTAAGCGTTGTATGTTGATGGCTTTTATTGACCCGTCTAGCTGCTACCAAGAAACTTGTAAAATGCTGGACTTTTCAGATACATGAGGGGAAGTGAAGTCATCTCAACCATACTTGAGCATAATAAGATTTTGAACTTCGGAGGCATGAAGTGGCAAGCCCATGTCATAACATTATAGTTATAGTCGAACTAAGATGGAAGCCACATCAAATTAAGAACGGAATTATATTTATATACACGGAGTTAACATCGCTAAAAAACGTCTATCAGTGACTTTAATGTGTTTCTTTTTTAAATATCTTTGTCAGTGTGTAGTGTGCTCGTGTCTGCTCATTTAGAGAATTTTTTTAATCTATTCTAATCTGTATTTTAACATTTTCGCTTGTGGCTAAGCGTGATAACTGTGGGATATGTTTGACATTGATTTTTTAAAGCTAGCATAGTCGTTTATACCTGTGGCTGCACTGACTTTTAAAGATATAATTATATTTATAAAGTAGTAATAGCCAAATAGAGCTAGAGTGAGTGATTGATTTGTATTGGTGCACTTTTGTCTACGAAGATGAGACTTTCTGAAAACGTATTAATGCGTCGCATAAGCGAGAAAGTAGCTACGTTTTTGAAAAGCTATTCCAGCTCCGTAGCAGATCCTTAGGCCTAAGCACCTGTGAAACATATCGTCAGTGACTGACGCGAATTCAATGCTGACTCCACGACTGCGGTAGGGTAGGAGCATGAAGTGTACGACCATGTTTAGGATGATAGTAAAATTCGTGCGTTCTGATCTAAGCTACGCGCCTGATTATTTGTTCTGCAGCAGGGATTTAGAATTTACGGCGAAAAAAATTTTATGTAGTAGCTTTAATGGAGGCAAGGAATAAACCGTGATTATTTTTCTAATGTTCATTTGTCGTCATCCAGCTGTAAATGAAACGTTGGCCTCGAACGACTTCGATAAAGAACAAAGCGGTGACAACGCCGTCAGTTAAATATATTTTCATCACGCGAAAGAATTTCCGGAAATAGTACAGTTCGTTGAAGCTACTGCCGTAGAATGCAATATAAATTTATAATAGGTTTGAAGGAAAGTGGTAAGACATCATTAAAAATGTGTGCAACAAAGATAGTCACTGAAAGTGCTTTGTAATGGGAACACGCTAGTGACGATCCTAATGGAGTAAAGGAAGATGGTACTCCGGCAGATACATGGGAATGCAGTTCTAACTGGATAAAGAATTGTGCCTTCATGCGATGTAATCCCATAATAAATTGGTCATATAAAGATGTATGGTTCTTCTTGAGACGCTTTGATATACCGTACTGTCAACTATATGACTTGGGCTATACCAGTCTAGGACTCACTACAAACACCACGAAAAATAAAAACCTGCTCATAGATGAAAGTAACGAAGTCAAAAATGGCACTGGGTATTTACCTGCATATCTTTTGTCGGATGGGTCATTAGAGCGTGTTGGACGTACTTGATAATATGAATAAATAGACTCTATTATAAATATAATACTAGACGTAAACTCCAACCAATATATTTTCTATGAAGATCGATCTGCAATATATTTAAGTTTTTTCTATGCTGTATCTTTTTCTTTACTACGCTTATTTTTATGGTAGTACGTTCTGCTGCACGTTCGTGCGGTTCATGGGATTCACTTTTACATTAATTTATATGACGTTGCGTGAAGTATGCTGAAATTTTTTGCGGGAGTGCGACGAAGGAGGCGTATGTATTCAGTAAAGACGGCTCAAGAGGCCTACTATCGGCTACATAGACGTAAAGGCTCCAATGACTGTCAGTTCACTATTGCACACTGAACTAGTATAGGTATAACTACGAGCTCTAAAAATCTAAAAATGATCTTAAATCAAATAAAGAAGGGCTGCTCGAAGCATCCGGACACACGCGGACAGTTCGAATGCTCAGAATCTCGTGTGTATACAGTAGACTCGCGTTAAACTAGCGAGATGCCACAACTTTTACGTCATAGTACCCCTAGATCACTGTAACTAAATTAAAATTCAATCTTGGCTATCGAGTTATCTAACATGAACTTCTACTGTTGAACGTACGGATGTCCCGATCTGTTCGTTGAGGACCACATTGAATTCCATTAAGTTAAATGCAGCTAATTAAAAACCTAATTAAAAGTAGGCACGTTTACACTTAGACCTTCAGGGGTAGTTCGGTGTCATATATCTTACTCGATGCCAAAGGCTCATCGACTAAGTAGATCTGAGTTGTCAGCAAAACCCTACGCACTAGCTAATTGTCTCACTGCAAATCGAGCATTTAATGTATGACATGTCGTTTAATGTGAGCTATCTCACTCGTAAGCCCTCAAATTCAAATCAAGTATATTTGATAAGTACGTCCCATAAGTTATTTGCTTTGCTTCTCCGCCACTCGCAATCTAATTATTTATCTATTTTGTCATAAATAAATATGACTACTTGCTATAGACTAAACGAGAATTTGCAATATAGAGTAAACGTAAGTGTGAGTAAAGTGCAAGAAACGCAAGATGTTAATTTACACGAGTGGGAAAAGCTTTGTAAAAAAGTGCACATACTCATTGAATGATAGGAATGCAAATGGTCCTTCGCGTTATTTGCAGGATGCTCATATTAATCTCATCAACCGCATAAGGGAGTAAGTGGACGGAAGCTACGGTACTTATCTGAATATGTGCACTGGTAACAATGTGTCGTACCCTGAAGACATCAACAAAAGCCATTTCGAATACTTATGTAGGTGATCGAAAGTGCGCACCTCTCATGGCTAATAGTAATATGTGATAGATCCAGTGATTATAATAGCAGCAGTTTTTTCCAGGAGTTAAAATATAATAACCAGGACCATGAGTAATAAATGATTACTCAATAGCCAAATTCGGATATTCTCTGGTTTACATGGCGTACTAAAACTTAGTGATTACATTGATGTTTCTTCACCTTAGTGACTGGCCACTATGAACGAGGCTCTAGATTAATTTAGGAGAACATAATACCTGACTCTCCTCCAATTTACTCGATTTACGTCACTACTGGTAATAAGTACATATAACTTGATATATGTGAGTGAGTTGAATCTTGATGATGATGTGGTCGTTGGTAAGGACTTGAGTTTGACGACGATGATGCTAAATTTCCCTTGATAAACTAATAATTAATGATGCTAAGGATTTTGAACTCATTGAGCGGCTAGTATGAGGTTGATGTAAGAAATTAACCAGGCAATCGCAATCTTCATAAATTCATTCGAAAAACAAGTAAAAATGATAGGCTTCTAAATCTAAAAAGAGCAGCAATTAAACTAAAGACGACACACAATACTCCGTATAGTAGCCTCGATTCATACATATAGTGAGGAAGTATGCACAGATTTATCACAACAAGAAATCGCTACATTATAGTAGCTGTGTTTGTTGTAATATATATTTTCACAATGCATCGAATTAATGAATAGTGAAACATGCTACGGCCGATTGTAGAGATTTATGTAATGAAAATAATGTCATAAATCTCTAATGATGTAGAAAACTTTTCAAGCCAAGCATCAGAATTAATATATCCATGACATCATTCTTAACCTCTGGACCATGATTCTAGCTTCATATCCTCCAGTTCTTATATTGGATAATGATTATCCTAGCTCTTCAACTTTATCTACAATCGAGCTTGATAATAATTTTGATATAGATTTCACAATGGAGATGGATACTGACAACTAATCTTCGAGGAATAGTCAAAACTGAACTTAAATGGGTGAAGCTACGTTAAGCTCGATTACTAACACTAACAGTGGTAAAACTTCATTGCACACGTATACATATGATGCAATAAGAAGTTCTTAAACCAACATTGTTTTTAGCTAAAATACGAACATTTATCATTCTGATAAAGATTAGACTATCTAGCAGTGCCTAGGCATTTCTGGATCTGATACTAGCGGGATAAAATTAGTTTCTGAGCTTCAAACAGGAAGAGGTAGCACTCGTCGACTAACGCGTGAATTGAATCAAAGATATAAACGAAAGGAGATAAAAGAAATTATGCACGCCGATCGAACGGCTCTACGCAAATCAAAGAGGATCGCTGATGCTGGCAATAAAAAGACGTCATTCTGATAGCAAACTGTTACTCTACCGATGATAACACAAATGCAAAGTCGTATTGTATACCATACATTAAAATTCTGTAAAGTTAACCATTACTCCGTCAGATGACTGTGTGTCTGTCAACCGTTTGAACTAATCCCTGATTGTCAATCCTCTGTATTTGCGTTTTGTTGTGCTTATCAGGTGTACGTATAATAATCGACAAGCGCTTTTCATAATAATGATTTATCTTCTCTTTTGGAAAAAAAAAATACTCGTATAGTGACTGTTCTTTTTATTTTTTGGATCTTTTGGATATATATACTTTCCACTTTTAGTGGTGAAATTACGGATTAATTTTTTTGAGTGGTGAAATTACTTATGGCGAAGGAATAGCAGCAAACTCAGAAAGCCATGGCGCCTCATGACCAGCAAATCAACAACTTGCTCGAGGGCACGCACAAGACGGCACTTGATGTTATCAGGGAGTCTGAACTAGACGGAGGGGGCGATTCAAGTAGCGCTAGTGAATATTCAATTTATACGGAAAGCTGACCTTCATCATACTTCCGATCGGATACACACTATTTGCACCAGCCGCTAACACTTGATGGCTTACCACTTAGTGATGGTATTCTAGACAACTCGGGTAAGTTATATTTGTAAGTATGTCGCGACCGATGTAACCGAACTCCAAATGCTGTAGAGGTATATTCTTAAAAGTAGTTTTCATAAACTCTTCGTTTATTGGTTAAATATAATGCTGAACTTTATATTACATAAATATTATTATTTAATATCTTCAATGCACACTTTGCTTAATACTTATAATATGCCAGACTTTTTAGATAGATTTAAGCGCCACATTGAGCAAGTCTGCGCCGATTAATTGAAATGGTTTCCGCGCTTGTTTCGGTCCTAAAACTATATCAACATAGAGCTTGACCTTGACAATGGCATCTTGTACTTGGCCTTAGCATTCAGGTAACTCATATCCATTGGTGCACGAAATTAATCAACTATAGGCGTTATCGATAATCTATAATTAAAAATACGAATTTTACAAAAAATATATAATATTATATATTGTACAATCTCAAACGTTGAATTACGATCTCAAACGCTTATCATGTATTAAAAAACAGGTCTTAATGAAAAACGCGGCGTCAATATACGCATTGAAAATCGATGACAAGAATGGCAAGAGCACGTTATATCGAATAACAATCGTTTGGTGCCTAACGACAAACGCTATTTCAGTAAAACGAAAACTGGGCGGCAAGCGCTACAGAAGCACATCAATGATCTGAGGTGAGATTTTATTTTATTACTATTTGCGATATAGAATGTAAGGGTCGGGACCTTAAGGAAATGGTGTGAAGGGTGGGGAAGCGTGACGTAAGGGACAGCTGATTGGATGCTCAAGATGAATAGAAAGAAGCGCCGTCTGACGTGACATTTGGATTTAGATTTACTTGACTTTTTAGTTTGTATTTAGATTTAGTAGCTCCGCGGCAGGGATAATAAGCCTGTTAATGACATTAATTTAATTTAATAAACTCGCCTTTTTATTAGAGTGTTACTTGTGATATAGACGTAAAAGTAAGTAGATATAGTACGTAAAAGTAAGTAAAAACAGGTAGCACCCTTTTATTAGTAATAGTTTTTTAACCGTTTTGTGTGATCACACTTGTTTTTTTTTCAAATCCCAACCTGTTATTCTTCACTTAGATCGAAAATTTACAAGTCAAGTGCGGAGTTCGTGTCCGCGCTTGCTGTAATTTAAATAACGCGTTGTACAGCGTAGCTAGATGAAAATATATAAAGTCGATTTTGCGACATGATCAGTGCTCGGAAAGATAAACACCATTCTTCATCGACGTGTAAGGCTTGTTTTACTTTTAGAACATGTTTGCTCATAGTCGGTTTGGCTATGATCTAAATTCGTTTGGCTGGATTCGACGCAAAAACCTAAACAAACAAAAAGTAAAGAAGATCATCCTAAAACCAAATAATACCAAGCGAGCATCCAAATTACGGCCAGTCCACAGTCCCAACTGCTATCCTTGCGTTTTTTAGGCAGATGTGTCTTAAAACCCAATATTTGAGACCGTTAGGAAATTCATCAATTATGGAAAAATTGAAGTTCTTGGTTATCCCCGGTGCTATTTTATGAGACGGTTCATTTCGGAAAGTGGACAATAGTTCTCAGATCGGTCTTACTCGACGCGGGAAGTTCGAACTTTTTTATTGATGAATTGTTGGATTAATTGTGGTTAATGGCGGAGGGCATGAATATTGGCCTGCAGCACTATATTGTTTATACATACATAATATGTATGTATAAATTTAAAAATGCAATCAAAGTATTTTTAGAGGATATCGTTAAATGTTAGTCGGACTTGCAAGAAAGCCAGGGGTTCCGACGCTCCGGACGCCGAGTGAGACTGTGGGGCGAGGGGGAGGGACCTTATGTCAGCCATTAACAATATTGCTATATCCCTCAAAAATTTTTTCGCGCGCGCTCTTTCCTTCAAGTCACATTAACATTTAACGACAGTTTCTTATCGTTTTGTGTATTATTTATTCTCTCTACAGGTTGTAAAAAGGCAAGTTCAAGCGGGGGGGAAAGTTATGAGCAGGACAACGTATTAGTTTGATTGACTCACATGATTTAGAAGTCAACCGCATAATGAAGTTGAACGCTTCGACTTTTGTGAATAACAAAAAGAACACGATATCTGGAGTGGTGCCAGCTTCGTTGCTCGATTCTCGCCAAGGTCAGATGGAGTGACGCTCATCAATAGAAAAACGAGAAGGAGAAAGGCCGAAAGCATCAGAGTGTGCAAGTAATAATGACGAGTCGCATAATCAAAATGACAATTCGAGCACATCACTCTTAGCTGACCAAAGATAGAGTAGTGTGGTCGTGGCGCAATTCTGCAAGGGTGATAAGGTAGTGCTACACGGGATAACAGATTTTCCTGACTATAATGAGACTGGCGCTACTGTTATAAAGCATATGGTAGATACAAACCGCTACAAGCTATTATTTGATCGTGACCAGCGAGTTGGTGAAATTGATTGAAGGTTTTTCCGTGCTGAGGCGGGTTTGGCAGCTCAGTTTGGTCATTCCGAAAATGAATGAGCAGACTCACCAACGCGTAATTTGTTGAATACTCAGTCGCAGTTTGAAGAAATTGGATGAAAGCCACCAACAGAATCGAATGGCAAAGTTAAAATTACTAAAAAAATAAATCAGGCGCAAAAAAAATATCACGATTTCTGGGCTAGTACTAGGCACGACATAAAATCTTTGGAGCAAAGTTTTGTATACGAAAGTTTTTAGACTTCTGAGGCAAAAAATGTTGCAGATTTTTCTGGCCAGAAACTAGAATCATTATTCCACGGATTAATATAAAAGTGAGAGTCTGATCTTCTACTTGAAAGAAAACAGCAATGCGAGGAACGCGTAAATTTTTTTAAGTTGCAGGCAAGCTTTTACAAAAAGAATCTTGACTCTTTTTATTTCATACTTCATCAACCTTCTTTGATAGAGTAGCATGTATATCAAATACGTTTCTTTTTAATACAGCTGTATGCCGATCTTGCAGTCTTAACTTTGCTAAAACCTACAGCATGTACTATAGCTTCCGAATCAATTCCTCAATTGAATTACTAATAACATGTAAACTAACTTTTCAGGAGAAGGAATACGAGGAATTCCTACATTTCCAAAAAAGGCAGCTTAGGGAATTCGAAGTTATGCAAGTTCAACAAGCGCACGACATAGAGCGTATACAGCTGAGTAGTTTTGCTAAAAGTAAGGCCCAATGTCGAGTGGAGCTACAGACAAATAGTCAGAGCCTCTTCCAAAAGCTCGTTGATTCGAATGGTTTCTCATGAGACGCGTATCAGAATATTGATGGTTGAGAGACACAGTATAGCTACGAGATGCTCGGCTAGAGTCCATCGTCTAATTACGGTGAGGCCTCCAAAGTTGATCGGCGCCAACACTACGGACTAGCGCATAGTAGTAGAAGACCAAGTAGTTACTTCTAGAAATCTAATACATTTTTGCAACAAATGCTATTAGCCAGTGATACCATGAGTGGTGCAAACACTCTAAATGGTATTGCAAAAGATAATCCTCAAAGCTCGTATTCACCCGGACTCGTTGTGGAGCCTCAGCTCAATGCGGCATTTGAGAATGTTTAACATGTAGACACAAGGGATGCAGTGGATGATTTAGATGAGGAAGCTGGCTTCGTTTTAGCTGAGACAGATGCACCCTATGAGCATGCTGATCCTAACTCTAACGTAGACACTACACCTAAAAAAACTGTCTTAATTAGGGGATAGTAATGGCCGTGTATCGCGTGTCACTTGAAATTGATGACCGTATAATGCAAGTCTGCGCAAAAGTGCATTTCTTGTCGAAGCTGCACCTGAAATCTACACTGCAGAGAAGTCAATGACCACTCCGGATGACAAGCGGTCAATGCAGCATATGGAAACAAACCATGAATCGCTGAGCATGGGAATAGCTTGTGAAAAAAATATCAATTGTCAAGTTCTACCACTGAACTTTCTAGGCGAGCCAGCACGCACTGGTTCATATGACGGCGTATATAAGCTCACGAGACCTAAAATAATAACAGTTTAAATTTTATTAGTACTTTACGCGTTGTGTATTAGTGAGTGTCTGTTGGTTTTTAGAATTAGATTATCTAGCGTATTTGCGAGTTTACACATGCTACATTAGTTCTATTTTATTGTTCATCGATGTTGTAAATGCTCAGTCTTTAGATATTCGGAGTCCGTATCTGAAGTGTAATTTTTGAAGCAGTTAATTATATTTTGAGTTTGACATTAAGGAACTACCACGAATGTCCATCTGACTATATAAACTGCAACTGCTAAACTTTGATCGCCTGATTATATTGTAGAAAGTCTCTTTCGGCGCAATGCAGTAGTTACGTATTATGTTGCTGATATGGTTGCACGATACCTATGTAAATAGTGAATTTAGAATAGTCTAATTTTCTGATATAATTGTTACCGAACCCAAGGTGTTAAGTTATTTCCTTCAGAAATTTATATGAACAAGTGCGATTTAGTAAACAGTTGTCGTCAGGCGTCCATCTATGATCGGTTATCATCAGGCGTCCGTACATTATATTGAAATATTGAATCTACAATGCGTATTTGTCACGTGGAGCTGATGTATTAATAAACGTCAGTATTTGACTGATTAGATGTTTCCTTATATTGTTGGTCTTGAAATATCATACCTCTGCTATGTCTGTCTATATCATACGTATGTAGTTTGGAACTCGTTGTGAGAGATCCTAATATATAGTGGAATATAATAAACATCTTTGTGCTCTTGATGGAGTCTTTTTAATCCGCGCTGTCTTCACGGGTTGCGGAATAGTATACTCGCAGTAATAATGTACTACATTGGGACTACGCACTGTTAGTGTTTAATTTTAATAGTGGGAGACAGTCATGTGAATGATTCTAATTTTTATACTAAAAAGTACAATTGAGCGATAAAACCTATACATATATAAAACGCACATTAATAAGATGGGTACTGTAAATAAGAAGACTTCGGGTAAGCCTTTTGGTTGGGCAGGAGGAAACCACTATGAGAGGAGGAAAATAACTAACACATCTAAAAGGAAACTGTGGCCTTCTGATATCCGAATACGCGGGATACATATTTTTTTCTATATCGCAAGTGGATTCTCTTTCATATAGTAGCCAGCTGTTTTTGCAACCGGTCTTACTAAAAATGTTAATTCCTGTGGCACACCAACCAGAGCTCTTGAAGGACTTCAACAAACCTCCATACAAATCTACATTGGTTTGGTGTTATAATTGCTTGTTCGCTACCCCACCGCCCGAGCCGGAGCTATGAGTCTTCATACCAACCAGTAAGTTTGATACTGATGAGTAAACATTCATTATACGTTTTCACTATATGTTTTTTTCTTATGTATGAGCTTAAAGCTCTGATCACATTGATATCACATTACGTTTTATATGCACAAACACAAGAATATAGTCAGAATGAAGAATACTGTCAAAGTTATTACTGTATTAGTGTCGGAGTAATAAATGGTAGGATGGAAGGTGAACGGAATATACAAGACAGTCGTAACTAATTGCCGACGTAATTAAGAGCTCACGGCTAAAGGCACTGTAGGCGGCATCAATACACACCGTGCTACGATGATCAACCGTGCGTCGGGGGTGGTGATTGGCCGTACGTCATGGTTCCGGAATGCGGGTCGGGTTAGCGTCATGCACTCATCACCATTCACCCAGTGCATTCAACATACTCGAGCACAGTCACTACTATCCACTCAATTAGTAACGCTGAATGCAATTAATATAAATTACGCCCCAGTGTGTGAGGTAGAGCTTGTAGACTGTTGGCTTGGGTGAAAAAGGACTATGAGTTTGAAGACGAGGATTGGTTAATTAACGACGAAAACGTGTCTTAGGCCAAACTCTGTCGCCCATATCGAAAGGGGAAAAGTACTACCGTCTCTCTCTCTCTCTCTCGTTCTCTTGTATAAATAAAAAAAAATCATACGAACGCAGTTTCTACTAGTTCAACTAGTTTCCCCCCAACCATGCTACCTGTCCACCGGACGGATAGCATATGTGATACATCTAGTAGCGTATCTGTCCATATGACTACGAGATGCGGAATATACTATAAAATATAATTATGTTTCTAAATATTTTTTAATAGAATATATTTATCTAACGTCTAGTTTATGTGTTTCTAAGTGGGCTAAATTTTTTCTCATCAGATTACGATGCTAAAGTGCACGAGCTGAAACGGGATCCGAAATATCCTCCCATTGGCACGACAGTTCAACAAACCGAGGTTTTTGCAAACATTGAGTTTAGAACTGCATATAATACTTATTTGCAGCAGAAACTTAAACAAAGTTAACTGTGGTTTTGAATACTGCAATTCTAGTAGCTCGCTGGCAAGACATCACTCATAAGATAGATAGTATCACGTAGATGATTTAACTAGGGTGTTTTCCAATTAGCAGTTGCCGCATCATTTTAAGACACTCGAATTCGTGATTAATCAGGGCTTTGACCTTACATATATTTCCTATCATGACCATACATATTAATTACGTTTTGTCAGCACTAGATGTTGTCTTTTGCTCGCTCAAAGTGCATATCAAAAAATTCTATGTATTTTCTTTCAGGTCATATTGAGATGAATGTATTTCATGTATCCATTCTATGGATAAACCAAATTTAGCAGAGACCAGAAAGAGAATCGCCGGTGAAACTTTTACTAGTGATCAATTCAAAAAAATTGCTAATTTGTAATAGCTAATATCTCATGCTCGTATGAAAATCCATTCCTTCAGCTACGAGACATCGAAGGGAGTCAATGAAATGATGTATACCAGAAACGTGAGTTTATTGCAAAAAAATTTAGCGTCGCAGACGCAAGCGATTTGCGTTTTGACGAAGAAAGTAATAGTGTATCCAAAGAATGCAATTTCCAAACGTAACAGAAGCATTGCGAGGAGTCGATATACTGAAAAGATTTAGTGAAGAGCGATGACGAAGATTTTGCTGATGACTGTGACATTTACTAGAATTAAAATAATTTTAAAAGCAATTGACATGATTCGTCGTCTGATACAGCAATTATCGATATAGATGATCAATATGAAGAAAGTGTGGGATCCGAAATCTGATCGTCGTCATATAGACGATAAAAAAAAGATCACGTCATCGCCGAACTTTGTGAGTCTGGATTGAATGAATATATGCAACAAAAACAGTAGTAAAACTATGTAACCAATTCTTTGAATTACATTACGTGTGTTGAGGACCGCAAGGAGTACGGAACCGCCCCTCCAAATTTGAAACGTAGATACAGCAAACTCGTTGGGGACTACCAATGTAGGCGTTTAATGAAAATGCCGAGCTCACCAGGCCTTGTTATGATGAGGCTAGCTTTGATTAAAGCATAGGCAAAGTAAATAATGACCACGACGATTATAACAATGATCTGCATAATACATATAACACAGTTGGCATAATGAACAAACATGATGTTTTGTCTTCGTGAGAATCGGAACAGTCTGACGATTATAACTGGGCTTGTGAGAGTAGTCATAATGACAATTCAGTTTACGAACCATAGGTATGTCTTCGCGGATCATATGGCGCATGCATTACGCAGAATATATAGGAGTGTGAAGAAGTAAGAAGTGTTAGTATAAATACTCTATAGTTCGAGTCTCGTTCAGCCGCAGTGATTCTGAAAGCATAAATGTCAGCCAACAAATAGTTAATTTATGTTTTACTCAAACAGTTTATAAATATACTAGCTTTTAACAGAAGTAAATTTACCTCGTTCAATTAAATAACATGGCTAAGTAATTGTAATAGCATATAGTATTTATATATCGCTCGAAATTTAAACTAACTTATTATACCTGCAATTCTTATAACCTCAGGACAATCGTTGGAACCTCGCGCAGATGCAAAGGAACAGGAATATTGATTTCTGCGTCTTCACATTCTTACACATCTTAAGTGCTCTGCTTTGATCATGTGAGTGCGTGTAGCGCTGAGTTTATATTTGAGTCGGAACGCCACAAAACGCGAAGCAGTTTTTATACGTGTAGCTATTTTGCTGGCTACCGAATAAAAAGTAGCAGATACCATCTAATTCTGAAAATATTAATTAGAAAATTTTTAAGTTTCTAAGAGTTATGAAGCGGTAAAATTCCAACATGAAAAGACGGTTGTAACCGAGCGAAGGAAAAAAAGAAGAGAAGAAAAGAAGAAAGAGTGCTGCGTCGAGCACAAAGTCATCTTCGTAGACCTGACCGAATAATTCCCGCCACGCGAAAGACAGCACTACTAGAGAAAGCACGGATTGATTGTATCGTAATTCAAGGCGTGAATCACAGGAGCCGGACTTCTGATAGCTGTGCGATACACTCACTTTTGCATGATTCGAAGACCGAATTTGTGCTGCAAACGATGTAAAAATATAAAGGCTTCAATAAGATCAAGAAGACGTGGAAGCGGTCACAGGTCCCCGGGTGAGCCCATAAATTTATTTATTGTCTTTAAATGGGGTATATATATGACGCTGAACTTACCCGAACTCACAATCCCCGACTAATGGACTATCCCCGGCATGTGGGGACCATAATCACTGTCGACTAGAGGCGTAGTCGTCCTCACGCCCCTAGGAGTTTCCCTCTCCAGCCATGCCCACCCCTTGGAGAAGGCGAGGCGCGTGCGCGTCTAAAGAGAGTACGGTTCTCCTTGCTGTATAACCTATACGTCGCACTGTAGATCTGCAATACAAATGAGATCCGAACAGAAGACACGCCAGTGCAGATCTGCTATGCGCTTAGATTAGAACTACATTATATACACTCGAAGTAGGTATAATGCATGCAATTCAAATGCGATGTAGTTGAAGTAGAAAAACGTTTGTACTTCAAGCGTAGCTGCATTTTTAGTAGAAGTAGCGCAGCTCGCACCATGCTATATTCTTATTCAAGTGCAGATCACACCATGCTATAGAACACTATGGATCACGATAAACACTGGTACTGGGATTTTGCGCACCCTCACGCGTGCTCTGGACCTCCATTGAGCAGGTGGTTCACGATTTTTTAGGGTGCTCGGGAGGTCAGGTGGGTCACAGATCAAAGTCATATATATACGCAACTTTTGATTCGTGCTTGTTTACGAACCTCGCTTTATACTCATACTCATTTGAAATTGAATTTAGGACCAAGTCAATGCTGTGGAAGAAGTTTAATTACAATATGCGATGCGTAAAATACTCTTGGAGCCTGAGGAAGAATGGGTGGAAGTTCCGCTTGATATGGACAATATAATTTTCAATAAAATATTTTTGACCCAACTTCTTTTCTAAATGGCGTCACTGGCATTGAGTATTTTTTTCATATACAAAAAAATTAGATTTAGGCGGTACGAGTGAAATTTGCTTTCGAAGATAAATTCGCATTGGTAAAAAAGTAATTATGTTCAAATATGAGCGGAACGATCTCCGTCTTGATATGACCGCAAAGGAAGAATTAAAAATAAGGGGAAAAGAACGCAAGTTGCAGACTATGAATATGATCAGAAAACTTACATAGATGACAATTGTGGCGGTAGAGCACATAGTTACGGATCTGGCACGTCGACTGACTCAGCACACTACTCGAGCGATGGAGACAATGATCATCAATATAAAACATATTGAGCGTGTTGTGATGCCAATTAGTACTGTACGCGTTTCAAATTAGAGTACTCCTTTAGCTCCCTTTACTCTAAGTCACTGTTTGGATACTGCTAATGAACGGATATATAATACTTTTTTTTGAATAATGAGTGTAAGTATATATTTTTGTATTTAGCAGCTAATATCAATACGCCATCACCTGGATTTGATTTTTTTAAACATAATTTATGTACTATATGATGAAGCTGGTACAGCATATTATCATTTCATTACGGTTGAGTATTTTGTTGTATCTAGTGTCAACTCGATATTATTGGTTACTGCGATGCAAGCATGTAAATCGTATACAGTATTAATATCTAAATGAATCGAAAAAAATTGATATTGTAAATGCATACAGGGATAGCGAGCTGAGTTTTTTTTCGCGCAAAGAGACGTTTTCGCTTTTGTTCCACTTTTACTTATAGTTTGTTTTTATTAGTTGTGTATTATTTGTGCTCTTCTTGACCGAGGTGCTAAATTTTTATAAAGAGTAAATTTACTGAATAACGACATTGTTTTTTTTTTAATAACTTTCGCGCAGCTTCATATTTATTCTATATCAGTAATTGCTTCGTCTATATTGCAGTGAGTGTTAGTGTCAACTATTTTTCTGTGCTGAAGTAGTGACAGTAATATCAGCTTTACAAAAATAAAATAAATCAAGATGAACTCTGCATCAACGAATAATATTGATGAAGCCACGCAAGGTGTCGTCACTAACGACGGTCATAAAATGAAGCAATATAAGCGTCAAAATGCGCAAGAGTGGGCATTTAGCGCTGATATGCCACTGCATTCGTTCGAAGCGCCGCTTTCACTTGACCAGCTTGAAACCCACTGGCTAACTTCGGGTAGTACGACCACAACGGACGATAGAGTGATTCTCAATCCAGATATCATAAACCGATTTGGTTTGTTCTGGCATCGCGAACCTGTTGTGTCACAGAAGTTTTTGTTGGAGACAAGAATCAAGGTATGGTCTTTCTGGGTCTTTATTACTTTTCGCAAAATTTGCATATACGCCTAAAACAAAGGTGCATGAAAAGGCTCTATAAAAATATATACAAGTATATGTATACGATCATTTAATCATATAGTGGATAATAGGTGTTAATATTTTATGAATATGTATTTGGAGGTTTCACTGGTGTAGATTCATCAACGGTGAAATTTGACTCTACCCCTACCGAGGTTATCGATTTTGTATTCTGCTGTAAGCTATCAAAGAGCAATAAAAGAAAAACTTAGTTGGCTCTATCTTATCGATTTGTGTTTAGCGCAAAGATGATCTTCTCTGATCGCTCTACGGACACTTCGCAAGTCGTCGTCGCAGCGCTGTAAGCATTAAGATGCTGTTCGAGGTAGGCACGAATGTCTTTTAGCGCTAGGTAGTCGGCAATTCCAAACAATCCACGCGTCGCGCAGGTCGCCAACTCGCTTCGACGCGAGGCTTCTTATTTGCCCAGACTCATTCGCGGACATTTAATGTGTACCCGTGGCCACGACAAACGCCTTCCCAAATATGAATGTTCACAATATTTATACTAATAGCGCTTACTTTATCTTCTTCTTCACGACAGTTCCTCCAACAGCCTACCTCAGCGGCATCTGGGACCTTACCTCCCTCAACCTCAGCTGGTGTCATACGACACAAGTGCCGCGAACAATGTTTCCACCTTCCATGTCAATGAATCGGGGTAACTCCAGACAGGGGGCCAAAATCTGTGATTTACAAGCTACAGTTTATTGTCGCAAGCCAATTGACCTCAGTAGTCCCGAAACACCATACACGGTGGGGCGCCCGTCTGCGCTTCCAATAACTAAGAACCACTCGTAGAGAAATACACACAAAAAAGCATAGCTAGCTAAGATACAACATTACAGAGATGAAGTGAGGTGGAGATACATCGAAGGGTGGTATTCTTTAGGTTAGAGTTGGAGATTCGAGAGTGCGTCATTAATGAGATGGTTTCAGATCAAAGCGTTGTAGAACCCCACGACGCCTCCGTGGAGCGTCATCTCCAGAACAACTTATGCGTTAAAACAGCCAGTGCCAGCACTGAGTCGGCTGACCCTGATAGCACTACTTGGTTGGAAGGAGCTTTCGTTGAGCCTGGCAGAACAAACAGAACTCGATTCTAGCATCAACGCTTACAACAGCTCATTTGTTGATTTTTATAGAGATGACGTTTTCACACTTGCAGGTAAAGTGACTAGGGTATATATTCATATAATGAAGTATCCATTTAGTCTTAGTAACAATTTAAAAAAATTTTTTTACTGTGATCTAGGTGAAAGGTAGTATGGCCGATGGACAAGGTTTTGGCATCTGGTATGTCAAGGAGAATTTGAGTGAAAACTATCATCCAGAGGATATGTGGAGTGCCAAGACGTGGAATGAAGGTATGGCAAAAGCAGGACTGACTCTTTTTGGATACCGTAATACCTTATCGAGCTCAAGTGATTATACTTCATAAACTAAATTAAGTACACCCACATCCGCCATTGGAGTGGTTTTTACTAAATCAAATAGCATCTATTGCTTGTCGGGGAATGGCGCAAAATCGTACAACGCAAATTCCTTAGAATAAGATTTAGGTTATGATAATAGATTCTATAAAAGCGGCATAAATTATTTGAACGTTGATTTCAATCTCTCACTTGAAAGAAATCTCGATGTAATCAAAGTCCTGTATAGGAGTGAGTATCACAAAGAGCCAGTGGAGATCTGCTCTGTTAAGTCGGAGTCGACAGATGAGAGTCAGCAAACGGAATCTCATTTAAGAGACTCGTATTTCGTCGGGTATTCGTCATACTCCGGTCAAGGTGGTAATTCGGCAGAGGTTGCTATTACATCACTAAAAATGACGAACAAAGATGAGCACCGCATTGGGGAGCATTTTGCTGATGAAAACAGGTATGGCGATTCTATAAATGAGCTCCTAAAAGATGATCACAAGTATAAGTCCGATAACACACAGAAGAAAGCTTTGCTTAATCTCAACAAACTCTTGGAAAAATATGTCGAGATAAGTGCAGATACTAAATTATTAGAACAACTTCAATTCCTTTCAAATCGAATGTCAGATCTTGAACACAACGCGAAACAGTTTACTGCAGAGATAAGACACAGTTTAAAAGCCGCCAATGGCAATTTAGATCACGCTGATGTTCATGTGGTTCGAAAGGAGTTAGGCGGCTTAGCCAAACTACTTCACAGTCATAGTAACAGGCATCATGAAGATATTGATGAGGTTCGAAAAAAGGCGAACTATTTACCATCCTCATTAAGTAGCTCTGGCGGCGAGACAGCAACGACTCTAACTGGTCCAATGTTAGAGCAGTTCGTGTATAGTAAGCAGGAGTTACAACGAGCTGCAAATAGTGTCGATACAATGTTTTATATGTTTGTTTTCATTCTGTTCACGCTGACGGTGATGCTGAGTGCAATTTGGAAAAAGATGCAGAACTATGAGAGGAAGCACTTTTTGTAAATTGTTTCAATGCTTCTTGCTACGCCGGGAAATACGAGACTAATATTGTCAAGATCGTACAGAGTGTATACAACTTTTTAGAATAGTGCTGACGGATCAATGCGATTAGCTAGACAGGACAGTACATGTGTTGATATCGTATTACTTATTCCTACGTTGATGATGATTAATCTGACGTATGTGCAATCACGGATGATCAAAATTCATTGAATTCTGCCATGCATAGATATAAATTTACATGATCATAGTCAATTGGCTCATTGTATGTTGTTCGCGTTGTGTCAAAATTATCAAGTGAGTAATCTTGTCAATAAATTGTGTTTATCAGTTTATCATGGGAAAGAATATGTTCATACGATTTCATATTAACTCATTTTATCCTATTTATGAATCCCCAAAAAAATAACATGAAACCGAAAGCGTACCATGCTCATATCATTACCATTATCATAATTTGGGCCAGGGGAGTATTATCTACTATATGTCTATTTAGTTTAGTACAAGAAAGAGTAGAAAATATTAAAATGTTCGGCAAAAAAAAAGGAGGAGTGGAGGAACAAACAAACAGGGTAAGACCACTTTTATAACATCGTGAAGCATCTAATGTGAATCAATATTTTACCGCCGTAAATCTTCTAATGCTTATAACATACTATGAACAGAAGAACTGTGCTCTGTATGTCCACGATATTGTCATTGTCGTGTTCGTCTTCAACTTAGGTGATTGCCCCCGAGGTAAAAATCCCAATCGTCAGAGTGAAGATGCAGCCACGTAGACATAAAGTCATAAGCTTTGGTTACATGGTCACCATTCCAGAGGAAACAGGTAAGTTTAAGTTGTCATTTCTATTATTTATTGCAACGAGATTGCAGAGAGTCAGCTAGTTCTCGAGTGTTATATTTGCTTGGACATTATCACTGGAGTGGCATGTTCAATTCGCAACTTATTGAATCCTAAAAACAATCTTATTAATGTAGAAAGGTTAAATGTAAATAAATTAATCTGTAGATTATAGGCATAAGTATAACCGCATGTATGCACATCCTTATCAATATCACAGGTATCCCAGGCGAAGTCAGAACGGTGGTCCCTGATGTGTATAAGTTTCAGTATCCACCTGTGCCGGAAGTTCCTGACGACCTTGTTCCTGGCGTTATACCAGCAAATTTTCAGTGAGGTATCGAAGTTGATGACACCACGATCTTTTTTGAGACTAGGGAGGGAGACAATGGTATGTTTACACTGACAATATCTTCAATTAATAATTCTAAATATGTAAGCAACCTACTTGGTCGATGCAAACCCACACTGAAATATATATAAATACTAAACTAAATACTAATCTACAGGTCCTGAATATCGTGTAGCTTATGTACATCCTGAAAACGTACTGCTGGACTGGACAGACGATGTCGATGCACTGTGGATCGAAGCTCTTCAGACACTAGAAGATAACAGGGAATTATCAGAAGATTGACTCGACTTTCTTGATTAGGATCCATTAAGCCTTTTCGGTAAGCTAATATAAACTATTAATATTAATACTGTACGATATCATAAAAGTGTAGATATTCATATTTACTATGTTATGTGCACCACCAACGTATACTGTAACTGTGTACGAGTACGTATGATTCACGCAATATTGTATATTTGTATATTATTATAAACCAGTCATGACATGTTGACGATCGATCATCTTATGTGCATGACAGGTATTGCCGATCCAGTTACGCAAAAGTGATTGGAAAAAGCATAAACTGTACCTATGCTCAAATGTATGGGACCGCAGCCTTGCCTGGAAGAATGGTTTGCCTATTTAAACTAGGATCCTGATCGTGACTGAGAATTTTGATGGGTTATTGAAGCATTCTGAGAAGTCGAGCTGCCCACGCCGTGGACGAGCTATAAGGGTGTTGGGAGCATCGTATGCTATCTGAATAACGAAAGTCAAGAGTGAGTCTTTTTTGTTGATAGTTGATGGCATTACTATTATATGCCAGTATACGCGAAAATATGAAGCTGCTTACGTGTCAATTTTAACATAATTTATGGAAGGCTTATTCATGTTGATGGAATAGAGATGCACTCTGAGATCCACTTCGAAAATCTTATTTTAGATTTTTTTTTCTATAATCTAAAAGATGAGTAGATAGAATAAACAACAATCTCACATCGTGAATAACCTCGGTAAATTAGCTCATCCCAAGGCGCACCAACCTGGACTTAAGTGTTCGGAGCATCAACTACACGCCCGCGCGTGTGTCCGCGGACCATGTAATTTAGTTGCACTTATGCGCCCTGGGAGGAGGATGGAAAGTGGGCGAGAGATGGATACAGGGATAGTCGCAATTCCGGTCAGTGCAACTCGAGGTGTTCAGCCGAACCCAGATGATTCCGTCGAAACATGAACCCATATCGACACTTGAAAGATAATACCGCGCGTATCGAACGGCTTAGCGACAATTGTGTGGCCGTGAACAAATTATAAATGGCGGAAATATCGGTTTTTATGCTTGTCAAGGATGAGCATATACGCGGAAAATTTACTCGTAATAAAAATATTTAACTGCGAGTAAATTCATTTTTTTTAAACTCTCTGTCTAAATTCCCATCGCCCACTCCGCGGTAACGCCTTCAGCGTTGACTTTAGTAGTGGTCGAACTCAAAAAAGTAAAAATAGTATTTAAATTTCGTCTGGTTTGCTATGCTACTTCCTTGAACATGAACACATTCATGAGCACACATCAGTAACACTTAGGATTTTTATTTAGAATTCTTTTCATTAAGTGTTGGTACTGCCAATCTGGACTTAAAATTAATATGTACTTTAAATTACAGGACTACGTGGAAGCATCCGTTTTACGACTATTTTTGACAGCTCCTTGATCACTGTCGGCGCTGATCACCAGAAGAACATATAAAGTTGCGACTAAATCGTTTATTGTGGACCTATGAGGCCGAGACTCAACACGATGTATCCTTGCAGCAGCCACTAGTGTCTCCCCAGTATGTTCAGTCAATGTAGGACATGTTGAAAATCGACTTGATTAAAGAGCCATTTATGGTAAGAACACTAAAGACGTTTTTGAAAGCATTCTCACAGCAGTACCGTTTGGAAGAAGAAATTGATGCTCAAGAAGTGAAGTGGTGCTTGGAAATCGTCGAAAATGAACGCACGAAAAATTAGATTTAGAAGAGTATGGAATCTGAGGACAATCCGAGTGATCTTGTGAATCCAGCAGCGCATGCTCAGCTGTATTGCATTGAGTGTCAAATCATATAGACATGTTACTGCCCGGACTGTAAGTTGATTGACAGCGATATAGAAGAACGTAGTATATTAACGTCGCCCATTAATTTTATCATTATCAAAAATATAATATAAACGTTCCCATATAGATCCGGTTTCATATTTGCTTTATATCTATTTTAATTTGTTTGCTTGTTACAGTATTAACTGAAGTTTTGCATTTTTTATACAGCTTTATTTAAGTTTATACAATTAATATATTATATTTAAAATATAGTGCTCATAAACAACTTTAAAAATAAAAAATATTAAAATATGATTATCATTATAGCTTAAATTTGACCACTCATTCACTAGGTGAGGATTGTTTTTGTGAAGAATGCTACGAACGACTGCATTAGTAAAGGAAATCGGTAGCTGCATGAACCGAATCATCTCATTCCATGTTGTCTATGTCGCGCCTTCCCATAGAAATTACAATGTACGTATACATTCGGCAATTACTGTCATGAGTGCTATGCGCGTAAGCATGTGAAGACACTACCTAAGTTTCTTGATTTGAAACCACTACGGATAGACTACACGATCAAGAGGTCTGCGAATAAAGGTAGTAGTTGAGATGCGAAAAATGATGGGCAATCACACATGATGAAGAAGATGAGTTAGGAAGAGGTAAGTCACAAACTAAAACTAAGTAATTACTTTAATAAATATTTATAATAGCTTAGAGTTCTTTCTATATAGTATACAATACATTCGCTTTCAAAATCAGTTATTGGATTGTACCTATTTCAGGAAGAGCGCGTTTGGGCATTGGGTGAAGTAAATCCAAAGTTTGAAGCCCAAGAGGGATTTTCCAAGCGCGCTCCAGTTGAATCAACGCTGGGGGAAGAATGGCACGCGTTTTACGACTTGCGCGGCGTAAAGTACTACTACAACTTCACCAGTGGCGAAAGTATGCGGCGGCCGCATGAACGATTTATTGACTTGTGAGTGCAGTCATGAGGTAACAATATTGAAGACGAAATGACGCCGGAGGTGAACGAAATTGTTAGACAGATTTCAGTCAGTAAGGATGAAAGAAAGCTAAAAAACTTTAGCATAGGCTTAGGTGCGGCTCAATAAAACATCTAATGATGTAGCTTAGCGGTGAAGCATTGTAGACTTAGGCACGTCCACGGTTGTGTGTCAAGATTGATCTAAGTACTCGTTTGATAGCGTGTAATAATATTGGTATTCGTATTTGAAACTTTTTATGATCGGCTCAATTAAAGTTCACTTAAATTGATGCATGAATACGGATAATTTGAGTCTTGGTTCTTGACTTGAATACAGTGGTTTTGCTTTCGTAGCTTGGTAAATGCATTTGCTTTAGTTTAGCTGTGGGATCATATAAACTTTTTTTTCATTTGAATCGTTTCGTATTAAGCGTATCTGAGTATTTACGATTTACGGGTAGGACCGTAGTGAGAGTGAACAAAAATTGATTCAAAGCTGTATTGCTGCCAACAATATATATAAAAGTATTAAACTACAATAATATGACGACCGTTGAAGATCAAAACGCATCACTGTCTTCATTGAGACATAGTGAACTTCAAAGCATCACGTTGTGAGACTTGCTCGGGGATAAAAAAAATGTTACACTAGATAACTTAACACTACTTAGGTTAAAGGAAGTGGTAAAGAAGAAATGTAACGAATAGTTGATGGATTCACAAGAGCATGGTAAGAAGAAGGTTAAATCATCTTATGGCCGTTCTAGTGAAATTAATGAAGATATGATTGATGGATTCCTAAAAAGTCTTGCATTTGATCCTGAAAAATGGAGCGACGAATAAATTAATCGAAACATCGATTCCGTTTTTTTCGGCAACAACGGAACAAGAGATTATACGACCTAAGTGTATAATACGGCTGATGGTGTATTCGGCGATATACGAGACACGGTATCTACTCGTAGCTAAACACCTATTTTGAAAGGTGAACGAATTACAAACGACAATGCGTATTACAAATAATAGAAAGAAGACGTAGGACGTACCTTCATATTAAACGTAATAGTGACGAATATCACGATGATGATGACCCTGGTTTTAGGGTGAGGGAGATCTACGAACTTGACTTAGTTAAAGAAATGTGATATGTAAATGACCAATAATAGCAACGGCGAATAGTGATCAAGTGTGAGCACCAGAGCATTTATATATCTCTGATGATGAATTAAATCTTTGACAATCTTAGGATGACGAATTAGCGTACAGTGCCCCGCCTAAAAATAATCCAGATTTATAAGCAGTTAATATATCATGTCATGCAAAAACCTGAACTTCAGCATCAACTTCAACCCGACGCGATGATTCACCGCACTTCGGTGATGATTAGCCCCACTTTGGTGAATCGGACCAAGCATCTAGGACTTCATCGCGATATGTAAGCACTGCACCAGCAAAGTCCTGATTAACGGTCTGAGATATCATACAATCGCCTGCTCAAAATAACGATCACTCACATTCCGATGGCATTAAGTAAGCATCCGTATACTTTCAAAATCAGAATGGCTGACTTTCATATAACACTCAGCAGTACAGCTCGGCACAAGCAAAATAGACAAACTATGAATATAGAAAGGGATAGTAGATTTATATAATAATGTGAAGTACCATACGACTCCGTTGCACATGACTAGCGGACCCGATGGAAGGTTTCCAGTCATAGATGATAACGACGAACTTGTATATGATGTTCTATTACTTCCGATAATTCACTAAAGGGATAGAACTGGATTCCAAGAAAGTAAAGAATTCCCTGTAGAAATAGGCGGGATTGTTGCGCAGCGTTACCGTATCGAAGAATATGTTGGGTCATAAGCTTTTTCACGTAAGACTGTTTAATGTTGGATTTATAAATCCTAATTCATAATCATAAATTGCACTCGACTGTAAGTTAGTTTTCTTTTGATATACAGCGAGAGAGAGCGAGAAAGAGCGAGCAGCACAGGGCAACAGAGTTTGGCCCAAGACACGTTCTCGTCTTTAAGTTTAATTGACCACATAAGTTTAATTTCCCAGCTTTAAACACATAGACCTTTTTTACTCGAACCAACAGCATGCAAGGTCAACCTTCCTCAATACTAGGGCACATGCAACTCGGCGTGACAGTGTAACTACGTTGTGCATCAAGACGCTGTGATATTCGAGCCGGTGTGGTGTTCAGACGATCTTATCACCCCCAGATACGACGGCGCTATATTATATTTGAGTTGTTAATATACGTCAGTTTCCCCAACATTAACGACTATGACAGATACAAGTGCACCGATAGTTACTTGTACAGAGAGAGCTTACACAGTGAGACCGATATGTACTTGTTCAGACTTTTCACCGTTGGGACTCAAGCGCACTGACTGAAAGAAACATGTGCCTCAGACAACATACATAACGATTTATAATATAACATATAATATTCAGTTTGTTCAGAATTGCTTTAACGTTTGTACTTATATTCTATGTTCTATGAATATAATGTAGATGATCTATGATGGAGTTGCTGTGTTCTATGATGTAGCCCTAGATCGTTTACATACTAGATGCCAAGTGGTCAAATCCTATTCTACTATAAAATAACAGTTGCTTTTTAATTCAATTAATAGGTGCAGTGAGTGCAACTGATTTAATTGAAAATAGGAAAGTTTGCCTAAAAATAATAAAGAATGATAAAGATTTTCTAGATCAATCGCTAGATGAAATTAAGTTACTCAAATTTCTTGAATAAAATGCATATGATGGCCACAAAAAAAACGGATTAGACGATTTGCATATTTTGCGGTTATATGACTATTTCTATTTTAAGGAGCATCTTATATTAGTCACAGAACTACTTCAAGGTAGAACAAACATACGTATGACATTTGCTCTCATGGAGCATAAAAATCTGCCCGGACAGTTCAAAGATTGTAACATCGATTGGTGGATGTATAGGTGATCAATATATTGATATTATAATTTTAATTTTATTTTTGTTGCTATATAGCATAAATTTACAGCATGGCTTCTCTATGTTATTCTGTCGAAATCTATGTCTGTTATAGATGCTGACCATATACGATCATGTGAGCAAATAGTCATACGTATGTATTGTTTTTAAGAAAATTTGTATGAGTACTCAAGGTTCCTTAGAGAAAGCAGAAACTACGTTTATGTAAATACGGAAAGGTGAAATTCACTGGAGCTAAGCAAGTAGAATTTTTATTTTGATAAGCGAAATATTCAAAGTATAGCGCGTCAAATATTAACTTAGCTTGAGTATATACATTCGCTAAGTATGATACATTGCGACTTAAAGCCCGAAAATATATTGTTCCAATCTTTTGCGAGATGTCGCATAAAGGTAATTGATTTCGGCTCTAGTTGCTACGTTGATGATCATTTAAGCAGGTATGTTACCACATAGTGCTTAGAATCACCGTAAAATCATTAGTAGGGTATATAACTTGTTGGGACAGTGTCTCTATGTTTTGCTGCAAATTTGCTATGCATTTAAATAACACAAACATCTATCTAAGTGTCCAATTCATGGATGTAAATGAGCATTGCATGAAATGTAATTGTGGTATGCATATGGCATGAATCCACTGTTGAGTATTAGGTATACTAAAGCGAGACCCGCTGATATGAACCTTTATTTATTCCCACCGCGGCTTGGGTCTCGGGAAATGACGTGTGTTGCAATTGAAAAGGAATTATGGCGTCCGATGTCAAAAGTTTGAACGGGGGCCCTTGAGGGAGCCTCACCAAACAGACTTTCATCACCTGGATGTGGATCGACGCGTCCGCGCCGCGAAATCAAAAAACCAACTGCGGACAGAATCGGATAGACAGAATGAAAAGAAGTATTTTAAAGAGGTTTACGAGAAAAACGACTACGAACAGACGCGCATAGACGCGCAGACTGACATTTGTCTGCAGCTTTGTAGTCGTATACACTATCCG
>JACLAC010019638.1_pt1 | contig 33344 bp, 31 predicted proteins | sample 8027881 | NCBI WGS metagenome assembly JACLAC01 (sample SAMN15725517, study PRJNA655200) | protist metagenome | isolation source: fluorescence activated cell sorting (FACS) single amplified genomes of... | place: Spain: Blaines Bay Microbial Observatory, Mediterranean Sea | collected 2016-01-19 | reverse complement strand
TATTGCTGAAATTTATAAATCTCATGGAAAGTATGAAGAGGCTATAACACAGTATGGAAAGTATAAAGCTGCTAAGCCTAGTGATAAGAGAGCTGATGATGGAATTAGAATTATTCACAAGCCTGTAAAAAGTGAGGTTGCGCACTGTGGATTTATAGTTAAGACTGGCTCTAGAGATGAAAATTTGGAAGAAAGTGGCATTACCCATTTTATTGAACATGCCATTTTTAAGGGCACAAAAAAGAGAAAAACACACCACATCTTAAATCGTCTCGACAATGTTGGTGGAGAAATAAATGCGTTCACAACAAAAGAGAAAACAAGCATTTACGCTTCATTCACCAAAATACATTTCGAAAGAGCACTGGAACTACTAACAGATATACTTTTCAACTCTACTTACCCGGAAAATGAGCTCGAAAAAGAAAAGGATGTTATTATTGATGAAATTAACTCCTATCTAGACAGTCCTTATGAACAAATCTATGATGATTTTGAAGACCTCATATTCAAAGGTCATCCACTGGGCACCAACATCTTAGGAACCGTAGATAGCGTAAAAACAATCAATCGAAATAAAATCCTAAAATTCATCAAGGAAAACTATAGAACCGATCAAATTGTTTTGAGCATCGTTGGAGATTTTCCATTTTCTAAACTAGAAAAGCTGAGCAAAAAATACCTCAACGAAATCCCAGAAAAAACAAACTCTAAAACCCGTAAAACCTTCAAAAATTACAAGAGCACCCAAACGGAACTCGCTAAAGACATTAATCAGACGCATTGCATTATAGGTAATGTTAGTTATGGCGCCCACGATGAAAATAAAAATGGATTTATACTATTGAATAATATTCTTGGTGGCCCAGCAATGAACAGCCGCCTAAACATGGGTATTCGAGAGAAATACGGAATCACCTACAACATCGAATCTTCATACACGATGTTTTCCGATATAGGGTTATTCTATATCTATTTGGGTACTGATCCAAAGTACATCGACAAAAGCATTAAGCTAGTCCATAAAGAATTGAAAAAGCAGAGTATTATTATGAAGATGAAGAAAGCCGAAATATTCCTAAAGCTTTAAGATTATTTGAAAAATTAGGGAAGAATAAGCCTTCTGATCCTTATTATAAGTTGATGACAGGGATTTGTTATTCTTATTTTAAGCATAGAAAAGAAGAGGCTTTAGCGATGTTGTTAGAGGTGAAATCGGAGAATGCTGGATTTAATGAAGTTAATTTTTATTTAGGTAGAGCTTATGCTGTAAATAATAGATTTGACGATGCTATTGCTGTTTATCAAGAGTATTTGACTGCAGAAGGTGTTGAAGATAGTCGAAAAGCGGAGGCCAGACAACATATTATTTATTGCGAAAATGCAAAGGTTTATTTGCAGGATAGTTTAGAGGTTGAGATTACAAATATTGGTTCACCTATTAATACTGATCATTCTGAGTACGTGCCAGTTATTACTCCGGATGAATCAATGATGATTTTTACTTATAGTGGAGAGAGAAGTAAAGGTGGGTTGTTAGGTCCTACAGGAAAGCCTGATCCGGATGGTCATTATTATGAAGATGTGATGATATCTTATAAGTTAGGGGATGATTGGTTGGAACCAGAAAGTATTGCTGATAATGTGAATGATGCTGGTCATAATGCGAGTATTGCCTTGTCTGTTGACGGGCAAATGTTGTTTGTGTATAAACAATCTAAAGCAGATCAGGGAGATATTTACGTGAGTTCTCTTGTTGGGGATGAGTGGTCAAAACCGGAAAGGTTAAAGGGAGAAATTAATTCTGAATTTTGGGAAGGAAGTGCTACTTTAACGAGTGATGGTCAAACAATCTATTTTTCTAGTGAGCGTGAAGGTGGTTTTGGTGGTCGAGATTTGTATTCAGCTTCGTTGCAAGCAGATGAATCTTGGGGGGATATCCAAAACTTAGGGCCGGTTATTAATACAAGGTTTGATGACGATGCTCCTTTTATTCACCCGGATAGAAGAACTATGTATTTTAGTTCTAAAGGACATAAAGAATTGAAAAAGCTAAGAGAAAATGAACTAAGTTCTTCTCAATTAAAAAAAGCGAAGCAACAAATAATTGGGCAAATTACGCTATCAGAAGAGAACAACTGCAACGTAATGCTTGGAATGGGAAAAAGCATTCTCCTCTATAACAAAATAGATGACCTCTCTGAAACTTTCTCAAAAATTGAAAAAATTAGCGCCAAAAATCTCATTAATGTTGCCAATCATATCTTTGATAAAAATCAACTGAGCAGCTTAATATTTACACCAAACTAAACAAATGGACTTTTTAACAGAAGAACTAGACAATTTCGTTACATCGAACACAGAAAAAGAGCCCGCTATACTGGCAGAACTAAATCATGAGACATGGGAAAAAGTTTTGATCCCAAGAATGCTTTCAGGCCACTTTCAAGGAAGAGTGTTAAGCATGTTATCACACATGATTAATCCAAAAAACATCTTGGAAATAGGCACCTACACAAGCTACTCCGCTATCTGCATGGCAGAAGGGCTACAAGAAAATGGTAAAATCATTACGATTGATATTAATGAGGAGCTAGAATCTATGGTGAATAAGTACATTGAAAAATCTGATCTAAAAGACACCATAATTAACAAGGTCGGAAATGCAATGGAAATCATTCCAACACTTAACGAATCCTTTGATTTGGTTTTTATTGATGCGGATAAGTCGAATTATTCCAATTATTATGATTTAGTAATTGACAAACTTAATACAGGAGGCTATATCATTGCTGACAACGTTTTATGGAGTGGAAAAGTTACTCAACCCCGAGAAAGTTTAGACCCTGACACAATTGCTCTAATCGATTTTTCCGAAAAAATAACCAATGACGATAGAGTTCAAAATGTTTTATTCCCAATCAGGGATGGACTTATGGTTGTAAGAAAAAAATAATTATTTTTAAGATATGAAGATAACACTAAATGCATTAAGAATAGTTGGTTTGCTTGAAGGAATATCCTACATTGTGCTAATCGGAATTGCCATGCCCCTCAAATATTACATGGACAAACCCGAAATGGTAAAATCAGTAGGAATGGCCCACGGCATACTATTTGTCTTATATGTGCTTCTATTATTAATCGTTCACATTCAATACAAATGGAATATACTGCGAACATTAGGAGCATTTGTAGCTTCTTTAATTCCATTTGGAACGTTTTACGCAGATATTAAATGGTTTAAAAACCCTTAATTTTCATGGATATCCTTCGCTATTTAGTTTATGATTTAGGTTTCCTACTATTTTTAATAGCAAGCTCTTTATTTACGATATTCATCGGACTCAAAACGAATTCAAAAAAACGTAAATACATCTTTTTTAATCTTTCAGCAATTCCCATTGCGCTTTGCCTTTTTGAAGTATTCTCTTCTTTATCGCACCAAGAAGTTCAACCAACATACTCCGGCACCTACACTGAAAACAGTCTTGCTACAGGAGAAAAACCATTAGTTGGTTACGGCCCCCAATCAGACACAATATTCACATCCACCCTCACTAGAAAAAATGGTGATGCAATAATATTTGATGCATCATACAATTTTAAAAATGGACACAGAACAATACCCAACAACAACGATTCATCAAATAATCGAATAGCCCTACTCGGCGGATCTCACATGTTTGGAGAAGGGTTAAATGACGATCAAACTACTGGATATTTTATAAATAAATTCTCAAACAATCAATACAACATAACCAACCACGCCTTTAACGGCTACGGCACTCATCAAGCATTAATCAGCTTACAAAATGAAACCGAACCGAGCGAAATCGCCATTTATTATTTTATTACAGATCATATTTATAGAACCGCAGGAAATGCTTTATGGGACAAGAAAGGTCCTCTTTTTGAAGTAGAAAGCAACAAACTAAATCATAAAGGAAGTTTTGAAAACAACAAGACAGCAAAACCAAACTACCTAACCAAAAGACTAGAAATTATTTGGAGAAATAGCCAAACATTCAAAGCATTTTTTGAAGGAAAATACGATACTAAAGATATCATTAGAGTAAGAGAAATAATAAAAGAAATAAATAAGTACGCTACTGCAAATAATACAAAATTCATCTTACTTGCAAAAGAAGACTCAAACCCAGATATCGCCAAGAGTCTACTTAAAGAACTATTCGTCCCTCTTAAAGAAGAAAATATCCATGTCTATTTTACCAATGAAATCATTAAGGATTTGGATAAAAATGCAGCCACTTATTTTATAGAAGGAGATGGACATCCTAACGAACAGCACAATCAGAAAATAGGGTCATTCTTGCACAAAACGCTCGTTCTCAACAAAGAGCATTAAGCCACCTTTAATTACAGCATTTCTAAATAAGCATCTTCATTAATAATAGCCACTCCTAATTTTTCGGCTTTTGCCAATTTACTTGGCCCCATATTTTCTCCAGCAACAATATAACTTGTCTTTTTAGATATTGAACCCGATACTTTACCTCCATTTTGCTCAATGGAATTCTTTAATTCATCTCGAGAAAATTTACTAAACACCCCAGAAACAACAAATATCAACCCTTCTAATTTAGTAGTTGTATTTGCCAATTGCTCCTCAGATAGTGTAAACTGTAAACCGCGGTCCTTTAAATTATTAACCAATTCTACATTACCTTCAATAGAGAAAAAGTGAATAATGCTTTCTGCGATTTTATCACCAATTTCATCGGCGGCAATTAATTGCTCCAATGTAGCAGCCATAATTAGATCTATGCTTTTAAACTGTTTTGCCAACTTCTTTGCAACAGTTTCTCCAACATACCGTATACCCATTCCATATAGAACACGTTCAAACGGAATTTGCTTAGAAGCAATTAACCCATCAATTATATTTTGAGATTTTTTCTCTTTAAACGATTCTAATTCGAACAATTGATCAAAATTAAGCGCGTATAAGTCCGCAATATTCTTAACCAACCCTTGCTCAAACAATAAGTCGATCGTTTCCTCCCCTAAACCGTCAATATTCATGGCTTTACGCGAAATAAAATGCTGCATCTTCCCCTTAATCTGAGGCGCACACCCCCACTCATTCGGACAATAATGCTTTGCATCTCCTTCTTTTCTCACCAAAGCTGTTTCGCACTCAGGACAAGTAGCAATATAACTCGTTGGCTCAGAAAAAATATCTCTCTGAGTGGCTTCTACCCCAACAATTTTCGGAATAATTTCACCACCCTTCTCCACAAACACGGTATCATTTACTCTAATATCCAGCTTCTCTATTTGATCTGCGTTATGCAAAGAAGCCCTTTTAACGGTTGTTCCGGCCAAAAGCACAGGCGCTAAGTTTGCCACAGGAGTAATAGCTCCTGTTCTACCAACTTGATAAGTAATTTCCAATAATTTAGTCGAAACCTTTTCAGCTTTAAATTTATAAGCAATCGCCCATTTTGGTGATTTAGCAGTGAAACCAATTTCTTCTTGACGTGCGTAATTATTTACTTTAATGACAATACCATCAATTTCAAAATTTAAGTTACCACGCTCTTTATCCCAATAATTTATAAACGCAAATATCTCATCAATAGTGATACATTTCTTAATTAATTCGCCATCTTCAGTAGGCACTTTAAACCCCCATTCTCCAGCTTTCTTTATAGATTCATAATGTGTTTTGAAAGGCAAGTTTTCACCCAATACAAAATACAAATAACAATCCAATTTTCGCTTAGACACCACTGCTGAATCTTGCATTTTCAGCGTTCCAGAAGCTGTATTCCTTGCATTAGCATAAAGGTCTTCTCCCGCCTCTTCTCTTTCTTTATTTAGATTTTCAAATACATCTTTTGGATAGAATAATTCTCCTCGAATCTCAAATTCATCAGGATAATCATTCCCTTTCAATTGCAAAGGAATCGACCTTATCGTCTTTACATTCGCAGTAATATCATCCCCTTGCACACCATCACCTCGAGTAACCGCCTGAAACAACTTCCCATTTTTATAAGTTATCCCAATAGCAACACCATCATACTTTAGTTCACAGATATATTCCAATTCATTTTCTACTAGTTTTTTAATTCTAGTTTCAAAATCTTCAACATCTTCTTTAGAATAGCTATTTCCTAATGAAAGCATGCGATACTTATGTTTTACCGTATCAAAATTCTTAGTGATTTCGCCACCAACTCTTTTTGTAGGTGAATCCTCAAAAGCAAACTCAGGGAATTGTTGTTCTAATTTTTGGAGTTCTTCCAATAACATATCAAACTCATAATCAGAAATAGTAGATTCTGACAACACATAATAACGATGATTATGTATTCTTAATTGATTCGATAATTCTTCTATTTTTAGTTTTGCGGCGTCTTTAGTCATAGTTGTATAAGATGATTCTAAATTAAATATTTCACTTTATACTTCTTAATTTTGACTTGTAAAATCATCAACAAAATGACTGGATTAGAAAAAGGAAAAGCATTATTTGAAAAACAAGAGTTTGAGGGAGCGATAAAAGAGCTAACGGAATTCTTATCAAAAAACAATAACAATGCTGATGCACTGTACACCAGAGCAATATCATATCGAAAAACAGATGAATTTGAAAAATCAATACAAGATTTCACCACTATTTTAGAAAGATTACCGAACGAGCCTACACTTTTATGTGACCGAGGTATTTCTCACTTTCACAACAAAGACATTCCTTCCGCCATGAAAGATATGAACAAGGCGGTAGAGATTGATCCAGAAAACCCATATCGATATTCGAGCAGAGCCTATATTAGATCAAGATCCGACATTGAAGGTGCCATGGCTGATTATGAGAAAGCAATAGAACTAGATCCTAAAGATGAAATATCATTGAACAACTTGGGATTACTTCACGAGAATGCAGGAAGAATGAAGGCCGCTAAAAAAAACTATAAAAAAGCGAATACAATTATCGGATATGATCCAGATAAAAGACAAGAAGAAATAAATAAAACAGATACTACCAACAATAATAAACAAGTGGAAGAGCCTGAAACAACAGATAATAACCTTTCTTTAGGGAAAGCAATACTAAGTGTCTTTACAACAAAATCTGTTAGAAACGAATATTTTCAATTTGTAAAAGGAATTTTTAAAAAGAAATAAGAACGAATCAGCGAGAAAATTCGAAACCTACTTTCTTTAAATGCCGAACTACGCCAATTGACGATCTAGTTTCATAGGGAATTTAATGTAGTTATAGACCTTTTTGTAAATATCGCTATCAATGTCATCAGAAAAGAATACAGCCCCTTTAACCACTTCAATTATTGCCTCTTCATAAACAGACATTGATCCTCCTTTAGCAATAAAACCAGTTGCTCCAGCTTTCACCATCTCATAAATAGATTCTGCATTTATTAAAAATGAGCTTGCCAAGACCTTAACATTCGGATTGATTCTCAGCATCTTTTCGGTAGACACTATACCATTCATATTTGGCATATTAATATCCATCAAAACCACATCATAATGGTTTTTCTTGATTAGGCTTATAGCTTCTAAGCCGTCAGCAGCTTCACCTTCAACTCGAACAGACTTAGAATTTAACAAACTTAATTTAATACCATCTCTGACAATATCACGATCATCTACGATTAACACTTTTATTTCTTCCATAATTTATCTTTTAAATGTTAAGTAAAGATGGGAAAAAAGGAAGCTTTTTTATAGGGGCTAAAAACTGATTTTATCGCGAAAACGGCTTCAGTAATTTTACAATCATCTAAAGTATTTTAGCATATTCTTTCAGGCATTTCTCACAAAGACAGTCAGTATAATCATCCTTTATTTGCTCTAAAACCTTAGTTGATAAATCGAAACCGCTACACCAGCAAGAACCAACTACAGCCTCACAGCTAAAGGGCTCTTCACATTTTGAACACTTTTTGGGGTTAGGAATTTCTTTAGCTTCGTTCATTTTCTATTTGAATAGCCACATTATCTATATGCCCACCTAAAGGAACATTCAACTTACTTACTTTCAGTTTAATTTTTGTTACCGCAGGAAACTCTACAAATAGGGTGTCCGAAATGCGTTTGGCAACATTTTCTAAAAGATTAGACCTTATCGCCATTTGTTCCTTTACAACAGTAAATACTGCCTGATAATTCACCGCATCTGTTATATCATCCGACACAGAAGGGATAGTCAAGTCTGAATCTAAAACCACGTCCACCTGGAAATTAGTACCTATATCTGCTTCTTCCTTAAAACAACCGTGAAAAGCATAAATCTTAATTCCTTCTACAAATATTTTTCCCATTTTATTCAGTTTATAAAGTATATAAGTTTGTAAAGTATCAAGAGTTTTAAATAGCTATAAATTAACTTTTTACTTTCTAACTTTTAACTCACTTCTTCTTAGCCCAGAAATCTTTCAATGTCGCTGTTCTGTTAAATATTAAATTTTCTGAAGTTGAATCATCATCTACACAGAAATAACCTAAACGTTGAAATTGATAACGCTCTTGAGGTTTTGCATCTTTTAGAGCCAATTCTATTTTACACTCCTTTAAAACAGAAAGAGAATCTTTATTAATAAACTCTTTAAAATCTACTTCTTTATCTCCATCAGGATTTTCCACAGTAAATAACCTATCATATGCATTTACCTGTGCTGTCACATTATGAGAAGCTGAAACCCAATGCAAAGTACCTTTTACTTTACGCTTACTTTCTTCAGAACCACTACCACTCCTGCTTTTTGGGTCATAAGTACACCTTACCTCAACAACATTTCCATCAGCATCTTTAATTGCCTCTTCACCATTAATGATGTAACCGTGCTTCAATCTTACTTCTTTGCCTATTCCTAATTTAAATACTTTCTTAGGACACTCTTCTAAAAAGTCCCCTCTTTCGATGTAAATTTCTTTAGAAAAGATCATCTCTCTTTGTCCAGCATTTTCATCTTCAGGATTATTATCAGCCATTACCGTTTCTGAATCGCCTTCATAATTGGTAATAACCAGTTTTAAAGGATCCAAAACAGCCATAATCCTATTCGTTGTCTTATTGAGATCTGTTCGAATGCAAGATTCTAATAGAGCCACATCAATCATTTGCTCCCTCTTTGAAACACCAACAGTATCAATAAATTGTCGGATAGAACCTGGAGTAAAACCTCTTCTTCTTAAACCAGAAATTGTAGGCATTCTAGGATCATCCCAACCACTCACTAAATTCTCATCAACCAATTGCATAAGCTTTCGCTTACTCATTACCGTATAATTTAAATTTAATCTAGAAAATTCCCTTTGTTTAGGTCTTAAATTTTCATCATGAACTTGATCCAAAAACCAATCATACAGCTCTCTGTGTGGTTTAAATTCTAAAGAACATAATGAGTGCGAAATTTGCTCAACGTAATCAGATTCTCCATGTGTCCAATCGTACATTGGATAGATGCACCAATCGCTCCCCGTTCTATGATGAGACTTATGCATAACTCTATACATTATTGGATCCCTCATCAACATATTGGTATGCGTCATATCAATTTTTGCTCTCAATATATGCTCACCTTCCTTAAAATCACCTGCTTTCATTCGGTTGAACAAACCTAAATTTTCCTCAACACTTCGATCTCTATACGGTCCATTCACACCAGGTTTAGTCGGTGTTCCTTTTTGGGTAGCCATATCTTCAGAAGATTGAGAATCTACATAAGCTTTTCCGTTCTTGATTAATAAAAGAGCCCAATCATACAATTGTTGGAAATAGTCAGAAGAATAACATTCCTCGCTCCAATCATAACCTAACCAATTTACATCATGCTTAATAGCATCAACATATTCTTGTTCTTCCTTCGAAGGATTGGTATCATCGAATCTTAAATTAACAGGAGAATTATATCTTTCTCCCAACCCAAAGTTTAAACAAATTGCTTTTGCATGACCAATGTGTAGATACCCATTTGGTTCCGGAGGAAATCTAAAACGCAAACTATCAGAAGCATATCCTTCCTTTAAATCTTCCTCTACTATTTGCTCAATAAAATTGAGTGCTTTTTTTTCTTCTTCCACGTTTTCCATAAAAATTCTTTTACTCTCTTCTTTTTTAAAACAGATGTCATACCGAGCAAAGCCGAGGTATCTTTTAACTTTTCCGTATAAATTTCAAAAGATTCCTCTGTTTCATTCCTTCGTCATTCCAATCGGAATGACAATGTTGACATTTAAACTACCTCTTCTTTCTTAATGTTTTTTATCCCTGCATGCAATCTTGCAATTGATTCCTCTTCTCCAATCAACTCCATAATATCAAACAAAGAAGGACCTCCTCCCTCACCAGTAATTGATAATCTAATCGCAATCATCGGCTTTCCAAATCCAAGTTCCTTTTCCTCAACAAATGTTTTAAATGCCGTTTCTAGAGATGCACTCTTAAATTCTGTATTTGAAAAAACAGTAATCAATTCCTCTACAATTTGAGGAGAATCATCTTTCCATTTTTTCTTCACCATCTTCGCATCATAACTTGTCGGAGCTTCAAAAAAGTACTTTCCTTTTTCTAATATTTCACCTGTAAATGACACTCTTTCTTTCATTAATCCACAAACTCCTACTAACAATTCTTCAGAAACATCGCCAACCAAAGGCTTGATCAACTGTGCCAATTCTTTATCCGATTTTGCTCTTAAATATTGTTCATTGAACCATTTTGTTTTATCAGGATCAAACTTAGCACCTGACTTTCCAACACGCTCTAGGGAGAATTCTTTCACCAATTCATCCAAAGAAAACAGTTCCTGTTCTGTTCCTGGATTCCAACCTAAAAACGCCAACATGTTAATATGTGCATCTGAAAAATAATCGCTTTCTCTATACCCTGAAGCTACTTCTCCTTCAGGTGATTTCCATTCGATTGGAAAAACTGGAAAACCTCCGGCATCTCCATCTCTCTTACTCAATTTTCCATTTCCTGTAGGCTTAAGAATTAATGGTAAATGGGCAAATTCAGGCATATCATTTTCCCATCCCAAATATTGGTACAACAAAACATGTAAAGGACCTGAAGGCAACCATTCTTCACCTCTAATTACATGTGTAATTTTCATTAAATAATCATCTACAACATTCGCCATGTGATAGGTTGGCATACCATCAGACTTAAACAATACTTTATCATCTAAGTTAGAAGAATCAACCTCAACATATCCTCTAATCACATCCTTAAAACTCACTTTCTCATTTGGTTGAATCTTGATACGAACGACATAAGGAGTTCCTGCTTCGATTTTTTCCTGAACCTCTTCTGAAGATAAAGTCAGAGAGTTATTCATTGATTTACGAGAAGCTGCATCATATGATTGCGAAGAACCACCTGCAGCTTTTAAACGCTCTCTCATTGCATCTAACTCGTCAGGAGTATCAAAAGCATAATAAGCTTTTCCTGCATCAAGCAACTGATCTACATATTTCTTATAAGTTCCTTCAGCTTTTCTTTCTGATTGTCTGTACGGACCGAAATCACCACCAACACCCACACCTTCAGTTGGTGTAATTCCACACCACTTTAAAGCTTCTAAGATATAATCTTCTGCACCTTTCACATATCGTGTTTGGTCCGTATCCTCCACTCTTAGTAAGAAATCTCCACCATTCTTTTTAGCAAATAAATAGTTGTACAAAGCTGTGCGAACCCCTCCAATATGTAATGGTCCGGTTGGACTAGGTGCAAATCTTACTCTTACTTTCTTTTCCATTTCATTTATTTTTTACGATCCCAATTTAAAAAACTGTGTTCTCCATACAATTCGAAATATCTTATATAATAATTCTCATTAGGTAAACAAGTTTGCAAAGGTAATTTATTCAACGTCAAAAAAAAAGCTTCTTAGAGTTCTCTAAGAAGCTTTTTTTCAAATTAATTAATCCTTATTTGTCGATAACGATTCTTTTAGTGAAAACGCGCTCACCACCATTATCAATTGAGACAAAATAAACACCAGAACTTAATTCATGGGTAGACAAACGAACCTTTTCTCTTCCATCGATCAAAACATTTAAAAGTTCTTGACCGATCAAATCTGTTACAACAACATTTGCATAAGCATAATTAACAGGAACAGACACATTAAAGAATTTATTTGCAGGCACCGGATACACACTTACATAGTCTTTAGCATCAAAATCACTTATACCCAATGTAATATAATTAACAGTATCACAATGTGTACTTGAATTACAGTCATTAGTTACCGTTAAACACGGATAGTAAGTTCCTTCTAAAGCATAAGTATGTGATGGATTTTGAGCAGTATTTAAAGGAGACCCATCACCAAAATCCCAAGAATAAGTAGTTGCGAACAAAGAAGAATCAGCAAACTGTACAGTTCCTCCTCCATTATCTGTATGTCCGAAATCAGCAACTATAGCCGTATCAATTACAACAACATCCATATTTCCATCTGGCCCACAAGAACCTTGTGGTGAAAAGACATAATTAATCGTTCCAACAGCCGTAGTCGAAATTGAAGTGTTCCACATTCCACTAATTCCATTTGTTGAAGTAGTTGGAAAGGTATCAGGACTCGAAGTAAGACAATAAGGACCTAACTGATCAAAAGTTGGCGCTTGTGTAGAATTAACTACAACCTGATTTACAACAGTATCCACACAGTTACCTGTATAACCATAATTAGTAACCATTAATTCTACACCATATACTCCAGCAGTTGCAAACGTATAAGTTGTATCGAAATGAGCGTAAGCACCTGCTCCATCAGCATAATTCCAACCCCAAGGATCTGAACTTAAAGAACTCCATCTATTATACATAGACAACGTATCTTCAGCCGAACCAGTATTAGTAAAAACAACATCTCCACCTTCACATATCGTATCAAGATCAACAGTATAAGTAGCCTCAAGTGTTTTTTCAAAAACTGGCGCCAACAATGCATCTACATCATCTTGACCTGCAAATTGCAAAAACAAATTTGTCCAACTCAAACCAAAAGCAAAATCAATGGCAAACAACCCATCACCTTCTCCATCAGCTGGAACCACATCCGGATTATTGGTTCTATAATAAAGCGAATCTGAATTTGCTATTGAGGTTGCAGGATTCAACCCTACTACAACGGAATACCTTCCTGAGACAGCAACCGGGCTTGTAAAATACAATGTTTGAGCCTGATCTCCCACATCAATGATTGTTACCAATGCAGAATCTATTGTTGTCGTTGGTCTATTTAAAGCGTCCACATCCGTAACCTTAATATATACATCTAGAGATGAAGCATCTCCCACTACACCATTGGTATCTAATAAAACAAAAGCATTAATACCATGAACTAATCCCGTATTCGCATCAAAAGTTTGTGAAATTCCTTTTCGACCACCGGTTCCTTCCTCTAACAGCTGAAACTCACCAAAACTTGTCATTTTTGAATGTGGATACAAGATAGTATCTAGGCAAGTAGTTTGTCCGACCAAAGAGGTTGTCGCGATAAAAATTAATAAAATAAAAGTGTAAGTTTTTTTCATATAGAACGATGTTATGGTTATAAATTTTCATTACGAAAAGAAAGAACTATTAGTTTCAAAAAACTTTGGCTTAATCTTTCGTATTTTCTGCTATTAATTCAATTTCGTCTTCTTTCGGAAAGAATTTTTTATTCATCAGAAAAATAAGCCCTATTCCGCAAGAAATGGAAACATCAGCGACATTAAAAACTGGTCTAAAGAACATAAAGTATTCGCCTCCCCATATTGGCATCCACTCTGGGAAAACTCCGTCTATTAAAGGAAAATATAACATATCAACCACTCTTCCGTAAAGGGCCGGTGCGTAACCGCCTTCCTCTGGCATAAACGTAGCAACTTGCCCCAAACTTTCATTAAAGATGATTCCATAGATCCCGCTATCAATCATGTTTCCAATAGCACCTGCAAAGATTAGAGCCGAAGCAACTTTTAATCCTTTATGAGAATCTTTTGGTAAGTATTTGAAGATGTATACTCCTCCTCCAATTATTGCAATTATTCTAAATAAACTTAAGACTAATTTCCCCCAATCACCCCCGAGTTCCATTCCGAAAGCCATTCCATTATTTTCGATAAAATTAATCTGGAACCAATCTCCAAAAACTGGAAAACTTTGCCCTAACATCATATTGGTTTTTACCCAAAGTTTAGACCACTGATCTGCGACTAAAATTAGCAGCGTAATAATTAGTGGATTTGAAATTATGGGAATAATTTTTTTCATTGATGTAATTTTTCTCTTTTCAATCTAGATTTAATCAAAAAAAGATCCCGCTTCTCAGCGGGATTCATTCAACTAGGTATTTTGAAAATACAAAATAAGGTCTAATTAACTTTGTGCATTCTTAGCTTCGATACTCAATGTAGCATGAGGAACAGCCAACAATCTTTCTTTTTGAATTAGTTTACCAGTTACTCTGCACACCCCGTAAGATTTGTTTGAGATTCTAATTAACGCATTTTCTAAAGATTGTAAAAACTTCTCTTGCCTTCCTGCTAACTGTGCAACTTCCTCTCTTGAAAGTGTTGCCGCTCCTTCTTCCATCATTTTAAATGAATGAGAAGTATCATCTGTTCCATTATCATCTTTGTGCGATAAAGAACCTCTTAAAGCATCTAAATCAGTTTTTGCTGCTTCTACTTTTGATTCAATTAATGCTTTGAATTCTGCTAAGTCGCTATCTGAATATCTTATGTCTGCCATTTTTCTTTATTTTAATTCAATTTTTCTATTGAAATCACAGTACTCACATTTTCTTCTAATTCTACTGTAACCCCGTTATTCTGTTTCATTTCATCGACTAAATCAAGTTCCCCAGCCAATGTCTCTGAGCAAATATAATTTTTATTTTTATTAATTGCTTGATTTATTTCGTTGTGTTTTAAGATTTTCAAATGAATTTTATCCGTAACCTCTAAACCGCTTTCTTTTCTTAGGTTTTGGATACGATTAACAAATTCTCTAGCCATGCCCTCTTCTTTTAATTCGTCAGACAAAGTAATATCTAAAGCAACGGTAATTCCGCCTTCAGATTGCACCAACCAACCAGGAATATCTTCTGTAGAAATTTCAACATCCGACAATTCTAGAATAACATCCTGACCATCAATAACCAAATCTTTAGATCCCTTCCCTTCTAATTCTGCAATTTCCTCAGCACCAAACTGATTAACAACGCCTGCAATTTGCTTCATAATCTTTCCGTACTTAGGACCTAAAGTCTTAAAGTTAGGCTTAATACTTTTCACTAAAACTCCAGCAGTATCAACCAAGTATTGCAGCTCTTTCACATTTGTTTCAGAAAGGATTAAATCTTCAACATCTTCTAATTGACGCTTAAACTTATCATCTAAAATTGGCACCATTATTTTTTGTAATGGCTGACGAACTTTAATATTCTCCTTCTTTCTTAAACTCAACACCATAGAAGAAACCTTTTGAGCAATTGCCATTCTTTCCTCTAAATCTGTATCAATTACTGCCGTGTCTGAAACAGGAAAATCTGATAAGTGAACAGACGTATCATTTCCTTTTCCACTTACCACAACTAAATCAGAATACAACTGATCCATATAGAAGGGCGCAATCGTCGAAGACAATCTTGCTACAACTTCCAAACAAGTATACAAAGTCTGGTATGCCGCTATTTTATCTTCTGAATATTCTCCTTTCCAAAAGCGTCTTCTACATAAACGAACATACCAATTACTTAACTCATCATTAACAAAATATTGAATTGCTCTTCCTGCTTTGGTAGGCTCCAATTCATCGAAACAAGTATCCACAACAGTAATTAAAGAATTTAACTTAGAAATAATCCAACGATCAATTTCTGGTCTTTCGCTCACTGGAACATCTTTTTCAGAATAAGTGAATCCATCTAAATTTGCATACAATGCAAAGAATCCATAAGTGTTATACAAGGTTCCAAAAAACTTTCTTTGCACCTCAGTTACACCGTCTAGATCAAACTTTAAATTATCCCAAGGAGATGCATTCGTAACCATATACCATCTTGTAGCATCGGCACCATATTTATCTAAAGTTTCAAACGGATCAATCGTATTACCTAATCGCTTAGACATTTTAACCCCATTCTTATCTAAAACTAAACCATTAGAAATAACATTTTTATAAGCTACAGAATCAAACACCATTGTAGCAATTGCATGTAATGTAAAGAACCAACCTCTCGTCTGATCTACACCCTCTGCAATAAAATTTGCTGGGAAGAATTTATTATCATCAATTGCTTCTTTATTTTCAAAAGGATAATGCTGCTGAGCATAAGGCATTGAACCTGAATCAAACCAAACATCAATTAAGTCTGATTCTCTTTTCATAGGTTTACCAGAAGCAGAAACAAGCGTTATCTCATCTACATAATTCTTATGTAAATCGAAAGTCTTGTAATTTTCTTCCGACATGTCTCCTACAACAAAATCCGCCAAAGGACTGTCAGTCATGTAACCAGCAGCAATAGATTTTTCTATTTCAGCTTTCAATTGTTCTACCGAAGAAATACAAATTTCTTCATCTCCTTCATCTGTTCTCCAAATTGGAATTGGAATACCCCAATAACGCGAACGAGATAAATTCCAATCATTTAAATTCTCTAACCAATTACCAAAACGACCAGTACCTGTGCTTTCTGGTTGCCAGTTAATCGTTTTATTCAATTCAATCAATCTATTTTTTACTGAAGTTGACTTAATGAACCATGAATCTAAAGGATAATATAAAACAGGTTTATCAGTTCTCCAACAATGAGGATAACTGTGTTCGTATTTAGATACATTAAATGCTTTATTCTCTTCTTTCAATTTAATACAAAGCTGAACATCTGCAGATTTATCTGGAGCTTCACCATCTTTGTAATATTCGTTTTTCACATACATCCCAGCAAATTCTCCCATCTCTGGTCTAAATTTACCTTGTAAGTCAACTAAAGGAACTTCATTCCCTTTATCATCTAACACCAACATAGCAGGAACACCTGCATCTTTAGCAACTTGCGCATCATCTTGTCCAAATGTTGGAGCAATGTGTACGATTCCTGTTCCATCCTCCGTTGTTACAAAATCACCAGAAATAACTTGGAAAGCTTTTTCAGGATTTTGATTTGGCAGAGCGAAAGGTAAAAGTTGCTCATAAGTCATCCCAATGAGGTCAGCCCCTTTAAATTCTTGAACAACCTGAAATGGAATCTTTTTATCTCCTTCTGTATAATTTAACTCTTCAGCTTCGACATATTTCCCAGAAAATTGCTTCCCAAGTAAAGCTTTAGCTAAAACAACATTAATTGGTTGGTGTGTATATTGGTTAAATGATTTAACCAACACATAATCAATCTTCTTCCCTACCGCTAAAGCCGTGTTAGAAGGCAAAGTCCATGGTGTAGTTGTCCACGCTAAAAAGTGCGCTTCATCAACACCAAGCTTAGTCGCATCATTCATCTTAAACTGTGCTACAGCTGTAGTATCTTTTACATCCTGGTAACAACCTGGCTGATTGATTTCGTGTGAACTTAATCCTGTTCCTGCAGCAGGAGAGTAAGGCTGAATTGTGTAACCTTTATACATTAACCCTTTGGCGTAAAGCTGACCTAACAACCACCAAACTGTTTCCATGTACTTATTTTCATAAGTAACATAAGGATCGTCCATATCTACCCAATAACCCATCTTTTCAGTTAAGTTATTCCAGATATCAGTGTATTGCATTACCGTTTTTCTACACTCTTTATTGTAGTCATCCACAGAAATTTTAGAACCAATATCTTCCTTCGTAATCCCAAGTTTTTTCTCCACGCTCAACTCAACTGGTAATCCGTGCGTATCCCATCCAGCCTTACGTTTAACTTGAAAACCTTTCATCGTTTTATAACGACAAAAAAGATCCTTAATCGTTCTTCCCATAGCATGATGAATCCCTGGTAATCCATTAGCTGAAGGTGGTCCTTCATAGAATACAAAAGGGTCTTTACCTTCTCTGGTTGAGATTGTTTTCTCAAAAACTTTATTCGCTTCCCACTTATCTAATACTTCTTTAGCAACATTAGGTAAATCTAGCTTTGGGTATGTTTTATATTGGCTCATGTCTAATTTTAAGAAGTGCGAATTTACGATTTTAGAATATCTTTTTTATATTTATCGCAAATTAGAATTAGGCGGATTAGCTCAGTATGAAAAAAGTAGAATTAGAAAAATTAACAATTGAGCTTATCGCTGAGAACATTATTCTCATAACCCTAAAAGATCATGTTTCTATTGAGGAAGAAGATATTTTAGCGGTAAAGAACCACAACCTCAAATTAACTGAAGGGAAGGAATATGCAATTATTCTAGAAACCGGAGATTTTACTGATGTTTCTCAAGAAGCTAGAGTTGCAATGGCTTCTGATAAAGTAGAAGCTAATCGCATGGCAACAGCACTAATCATAGATAAGTTTGCTCAGAAGCTGATTGGAAATTTCTTTCTAAGAGTAAATAAACCCAAAGTTCCGACTAAAATATTTTCTAATCAGAAGGACGGGTTAACTTGGGTTAAGCGGTTTTTATAACCCCTTAATCAATAACAGCAATACACTTTAATTCGATAGCGATTGGAGAAGGTAAAGCATTTACCTCAACGGTAGTTCTACATGGTTGATTTCCTTGAAAGTACTCAGCATAAACGCGGTTGTATGTTTTAAAATCACGTTTCATGTCTGTTAAAAATGTTGTTACATCAACTAAATTTTCCCAACTAGACCCTGATTCTTCAAGAATAACTTTCACATTATCAAAAACTGATCGACACTGTGCTTCAAAATCAAAAGCTTCGTAATTCCCATTTTTATCATACTTTAAACCGGGAATATTTGCCTCTTCACTTCCAGAACCTGCAGCTCTAGGACCTACTCCTGAAAGGAATAATAAATTACCTACTTTTCTTGCATGAGGGTATAAACCCATTGGTTTTGGTGCTTTATTTGTACTAATTTTTTCACTCATCGCTTTGATTTTTAAAGGTTAGCAAATGTAAGGTATTGTTGAATTAAATTTATATTTTTACATACATAAATTGGGGGATTAGCTCAGTTGGCTAGAGCGCTTCGCTGGCAGTGAAGAGGTCATCGGTTCGACTCCGATATTCTCCACCAATAACACCAAACCTTTTAGACGTTTTCGTGTAAAGGGCTTTTTCTTTGGTCGGGTTTAGATACTCTCCCACATACTGCAGCAACATCAGAAACAAGTTGTTGAGGTAGCTTCCTCATCACTACTACCATAACCTCAAAAAATGTTAATTTAGAAGAATGAAAAAAGCAGTACTATCCAGCACCTTAACATTCATCTATAAATTCGTCATACCAACTATTTTATGGCTGTTTTCGATATTTATTATAACAGGAGGATTTACTTTTCTCCCTAAAGAACACCAAGAATTATATTATGGATTTGGTGGGTTTATGTTCGTGTTTTCTGCACTCATAACTTTACCACTTATACCCATAAAGAAAGTTTCTTACGATTCTCAATTCTTATATTATAGTAACTATAAAAACCAGTGTAAGGTTCCATTGAAAAATTCTAAAGAAATACGAAGATGGTTATTTTACTTTTTCAAAATAGACTTTACTAATAATCAAGGAAAATCTGAATCAATCGTTTTTATGCCCCATATATCTGAAATGATGAATTCAATGGGTATTCAAACGCCAAAAAGTATTGTCCAATTTAAATCCAAGATAGAGTAGATTAATTTCCTACCTCATCATTCCAACCATAACATCTGTGGTAGTAGTATTGATGCAGCAATTACATTCTAACTATTATTTAAATAGCAAATCCGTATTCAAATATTACTATTGATTTCTCCCTTAAATTCCTTTTAAATTCTTCATTCATTTTCCTCATTTCATTCCAATCATTTTGTTCAATATTTGACTGTAAGTCCTTTAAGAATTTATCGCATAATGATTTGAGACCTTCCTTGTCAATCAGTTTATTATAGCTTAAAATTTTAAAGGTAAATGTACCGTCATCGGGATAAACGAAATCAACTGAACCAATAGGCTTCTTTTGTAATAAACCAATTTCTTTATTAGTTAATTCAGTTATAACAATTGGGTATACCCCAGACCAACAGAAACCATCTGACAGATTGTAATCATCACAATTATGACAAGTATTAAATTCAATCAACTTAGCTTTTGAAATGTTCTCAGAATTAATAACCCTAATATTAGTTGAATCAGTTGCATTTAAATGAAAATCGCAATCATTCCTTATGTTTATAATGGGAAAAGCTAACTCTGTCATCTTAAAATAAGCAGTTACATTCTTATCCTTATCAGCACATTGTTCAACCACAAATTGTTTAATGAAAACTTAATCAAAGTTAAGTTGAGCACCATAACTTTGTTTAAACACAAAACACTCTATATATTCACCACTATTCAGCGTTAAACCAACACGATACTTCACGCAGTTACCCGCATCAGCAAAAACTCCAAGAGACAATAATAAAACTAATATAAATAAGACAATCCTCATTTTCTAAAAGTACTGAAAATATTAAAAGTTGAATGTAATTAACCCTGCCTCATCATTCCAACCATAACATCATAAGATGGTGTATGAGGAACTTCCTCATCAGACCTACCATAACCTTAGAATATTGAAACTATCTACCTACATTTGTAGTGATTATGAGAAAAAGAAAAATTCGTGGACATAGAAGAAGGTGGAAGCAAATTGATGTTTGGAAAAAGAAAAATCTCGATTTCAATGATTATTACTTCAACCAATACAAAGCTGACTACGTTGATATTGTTGTCCATCCTTGGTGTGACATTTCAATATCTAATAGTGAATTTCCAGAACTAAGAGGAAAGACTAAAGCTAAAGTATTAGATGCTCTATTTGAAATATATTTTTCTTGGAAAGAAAAGCTTGAAAAAAGAGGCGAACCATTTTATTTGAAAATATGGCTGTATGAACCAAGGTTTTCGAAGTCTCAAGTTGTTTGTGCAGTTGGTGATAACTCAACCTATTATGACAAGTCATTTCATAAATCAGATGACAAAAATATAATCAATCCAAAATCCTATGGATTGTTAAGTCAAAAGATTGAAGGATTTAAATGGGAAGCATATTTAGATGAAGACCATTTTGATAATACTGAGGTAGGAGAGCCAGAAATGTATGAATCATTAAAAGACTTTGAAGATTCTAAAAAGTGGTTCACTAAACTATTAGAAAAACCTCATAGAGTAGAAAAGTTTAAAGAACCCATTGGTGACGCTACTGAGTCCTATTCCTTTAAACGTGGAATTGTTTGGGTAGGAGATATAAAGTAATACTACCTCATCATTCCAACCATAACATCATAAGATGATGTGTGAGGAATTTCCTCATCATTCCTACCATAACCTTAAAATTGTTACTTTTATAAAGAATGAAAAAAATCCTAACCATACTAACTATTCTGATTATTGTTGGGTGTGATGATAACAAACAAATAGTTCATCAAGCTTATTGTTGGATGAATGATGAAATCAATTTTTTCATTGAAGAAGAGAAAGCCCGAGATGTTTCTGAAATTGATTTTAATCGAATGAAAGACATTTTTGTAGAAGACAAAAGTCACATTACTTTAGTAGAAGTCAATAATAACATAGATAGTTTGGATTTCTTCGTTATCAATCAAGACTTAATTCTTCGATTCTATGATGATAAATTAATTATTCTTGAAGAAAAGAATACTCCAAAATGTTGGGAGTGAATACATCTTACCTCATCATTCCAACCATAACATCATAAGACGGTGTATGAGGAACTTCCTCATCTCTACTACCATAACCTATAATTTGCTACTTTTATGAAGTATGAGAAATGTAAGTGAATTAATAAACGAAATAATCCCTCCTTCTGACTACCAACATAGAAATGGATTCACGAACGACCACATTATTGATTCCTTAAATGAAGATGAAAAGAAAGAAGTTGAAGTTATTCTGATTAAACAATTAGAAAATTCAAATGACCAACTAATTGGCGATACTTTAGCTTATATGAAGTCTAAAACTTCCTTGCCAATTTTAAACACCAAATTAGACTTATCAGATGACTCAAGTTCAAGGATTTATTGGGCAAGTTATATTTTAAGAATAACCGATGATGATGCGGTAAGAATGAAAGATATTGCATTTGAAGAATTTCAGAAAGTGACTGACAATTACGCCCTCATTTCATTATTCCACACTTTGATAGAATTTAATGACCAAAGAATTGATAACCGTATAAAAGAGTATCAAGACCACAGTGATTATTTAGTTGCTTATAATTCCAGAACTGCATTAGGCCAAAGCACAATTAGTTTAGTCAGAAAAGAGAGGGCTAAAAATAAACCTTGGTGGAAATGGTTCTGGTAACTTCTACCTCATCATTCCAACTATAACATCGGAAACCATATGCTGAGGTAATCTATTAACCCTTTATAATTTTCATAAATTTTGAGTCGTTATTCTCTGCAAAAAAGCTTGGTCGGGTTTTCTAGTTTTTGGTCGGGTTTCTTGGTCGGGTTTTGCTTCAAAATGTATCAAAATGCATACATTTACAACAATTAAAAAATTATAGACATTAACATTAAAGCGAGTAACTATAGACTATTAGGGCATTCAAGATGAAAACCCCACATTCTATAGGTTATACTGGCAGTGAAGAGGTCATCGGTTCGACTCCGATATTCTCCACCAAACAAAATAACTTTATGAAATACATCATTATTGCAATTGCACTTATCACAACAATCAACTTAACTGCACAAGATAACTTTATCTTAAACGAAGGAAAGGTTACCTGGCAAAAGGTTTACGAAACTAAAAAATCTAAAGAAGACATCATTGCTCACTTTAAAAGCTCTGGTTTGTTTAAACTATTTAGAGTTGAAGATGGTAAAATCATTGCCACATTAAGACCTCAATCTATTGATAAGTCTGATAAAAAAATTGCAGGAACTCTTCCTCCACCATTAACGGTTAAAGCAAAATATGCCGGAACAGTTATTATCGGATTAAAAGATGATAAATACCGAGTTACTTACAAAGACATATTAATTGTAGGTAGTGGAGAATTGATCAAGAAAGGAGAAAAACAACCATTTGAGCAACATTATGTGAACAAGGATGGAAAAGCATTTAGAATTTCTTTTAACAAGAAACCGAAAACAATCTACAATGCTGCATTTAACCAAACTTTCCAAATGGAAGTGGCTAAATCAGATGACTGGTAATATGGGAAAAACATTAATGATTTTAGCTCATCCAAATATTGGTGAGTCTGTAGGAAACAAAACAATTAAAGAAGCTTTTGCAAAAGAATCCAACACTGAGGTACGTCATTTGGACACTCTTTATCCCGACTTTAAAATTGACATAGAAGCCGAACAAAAAGCACTACTAGAAGCCGATACAATTGTATTTCAACATCCTTTATTTTGGTATAATATTCCTGCCATTTTAAAACAATGGATTGATCAAGTCATACAGTTTGGATTCGCTTTTGGAAACAACTATGCACTTGAAAATAAAAAAGTAGTTATTTCCTTTACAATCGGAAGCTCAAAAGATTTGTACCCAGAAGAGACTATTCAAAACATCACTTTTCCTCTCAGAGGACTAGCCTCATATTGCAAGATGAATTACATTGGAGAAATCCATTGTAATAACATCAACGGATATACCGATGAAGCGAAAGAAAATGCGATCACAGAATCGAAAAAACACGCACAACAATTACTTGAATTAATAAACAACTAAATGAAATTTAACGAATTAGGATTTGAAGATCAAGTAATTGAAGCTTTAGACGCAATGGGCTTTGAAAGTCCAACCCCAATACAGCAAGAAGCAATTCCAGCTGTAATGGACAATAAAGATATGATAGCTGTTGCTCAAACAGGAACTGGAAAAACCGCAGCCTTTGTATTGCCAATACTAAACGCAATATGCAAAAGAGGAAGTTCCGACAAAGTAAGTACAATAATTATTGTTCCTACGAGAGAATTAGCGATACAAATTGACCAACAAATAGAAGGATTAAGTTACTTTACTGAAGCAACATCCATTGCTATTTATGGTGGTGGAGATGGTAAAAGTTTTGATGCAGAAAAGAAAGCATTAACCACTGGAGCTGATATCGTAATTTGTACACCAGGTAGATTTATTTCTCACCTCAACCTAGGATATTTTGACACTTCGGGTGTAAAGCATTTCATCTTAGATGAGGCAGACAGAATGCTAGACATGGGATTTAATGAGGACATTACCAAAATTGCAAGCAAGCTACCAAAGAACAGACAAAACTTACTTTTTTCGGCTACAATGCCACCAAAAATAAGAACCCTATCGAGTCAATTACTTAAAGACCCGATTACGATAAACATAGCAATATCGAAACCCAACAAAGGGATTACGCAAGCTGCTTATTTGGTACACAATCACCAAAAAATTAAATTAATCAGCGAAATTTTAAAAGGAGAAGACTTAGAATTCGTTCTCGTATTCTCATCAAGGAAAGTCACTGTAAAAGAAATAACACAATCATTAAATAAGATTGGATTACCTGCAAAAGGAATACACTCCGATTTAAATCAACAAGAAAGAGAAGGCGTTTTATTAGATTTTAAAAACAAAAAGATTAAGCTTTTAGTTGCAACAGATGTTCTTTCAAGAGGTATTGATATTAAAGGAATTAACTTAGTAATAAACTATGATATTCCGAGCGATGCTGAAGACTACGTTCATAGAATTGGACGAACTGCTAGAGGTGATAATACTGGAGTAGCTTTAACATTTATCAACGCCGATGATTGTTATAATTTCTCAAAAATTGAAAGTTTAATCGGTAGTGAAGTTGAAAAAAGGGCTTTACCTGAAGGATTTGAACCAGGACCTAAATATGACACCTCTTCTAAAAAACCGTTCAAAAAGAAAAAGAACTTTAACAAGAAGAAAAAACATTGGAAACCACGTAAAAAAGCATAGATGTCTAGACGAAAATTTCTAAAAACAAGCGCATTAGGAATAGGTGGAATATTATTGGCCAAATGTGCTTCTGGCAGTGATGAAAAAATAGAGCTTGAAGCAACTCTAAGCTCAACACCTCTTACAAAACCGATTGTAATTTCAACATGGAACCACGGAATTGATGCAAACAAAGCTGCTTGGGAAATTTTAGAAAAAGGTGGAAATGCACTAGATGCTGTTGAAGCAGGAGTTATGGTGACCGAATCCGATGCCGATAATAGAAGTGTTGGTTTGGGTGGTTTACCTGATAGAGAAGGAAAAGTAACCTTAGATGCTTGCATTATGAACCACGAAAACGAATGTGGTGCGGTTGCATTTTTACAAGACATAGAACACCCTATTTCTGTTGCCAGAAAAGTAATGGAAGATACTCCACACGTCATGTTAGTTGGAAAAGGTGCTTATGATTTTGCTATAGAAAAAGGATTTGAACATAAAGATTTATTAACTCCTGAAGCCAAAGAAGAATGGTTAAAATGGAAGGAAAGCGAAGATCAAAAAAAGCCTGAAATAAATTCTGAAAACCATGACACCATTGGAATGTTAGCTATGGATGCTGATGGAAATATTTCTGGATCGTGTACTACGAGCGGTTGGGCATACAAATTACACGGAAGGGTTGGTGATTCACCTATTATTGGAGCAGGACTTTTTGTAGATAATGAAGTTGGTGGTGCTTGTGCTACCGGTATGGGCGAAGCTGTAATTCGTATTGCTGGTTCTGCTACAGTTGTTGAATTAATGCGACAAGGTAAATCTCCAAAAGAAGCTTGCAAAGAAGCTGTTGATCGCATCATAAAAAAACATAAAAACGTAGAAGGTTTACAAGTTGGTTTCTTGGCCATTAATAAAAATGGTGAAGTTGGCGGACACAGTGTTTATGCTGGATTTAACTACGCTCAAAAAGACAATGCTACTGATGAAATGAAAGATGCCACTTATGAAATGGAGTGGTAGTTTTTGGTTATTGATATGTTGTGCTTTGTGCTTTGTACGCTGTGTTTCTAAAGAAGAAAAACCTGAGTATCGTTCTCAAGAGGAAATTCAAATTATACCACAACCAAATTCGCTTAAAATTGATAGTGGCTATTTTAAAATTGATGAAAATACAGTTATTTGGGTGGACTCCAATCTTCTTAATGAAGCTCAATACTTAAAATCATTGATTGAAGAATCTTCTAATTTTGAAGTTAAAATAAAAGAATCTTCAAACCCTTCATCTGAAAAAAATGGTATTGCTTTATGGTTAGATGATGAATGGGAGTTCCCTCGAAAAGAAGCTTACTTCCTTATTACAACTGAAGATAGTTGTAAAATTCCTTCACTTACTAAAGATGGAATTATGAGAGGAATTCAAACATTAAGACAACTTTTTACAGATGATTTCCATTCAAAAAACAAAAGAGACAGTTGGGAATTACCTTGCGTTAAAGTAAGCGACTTTGCTAAATTCCAACACAGAGGATTACTCCTAGATTGCTCCCGTCATTTCTTTAAAAAAGAAGTAGTTAAAAAGTACATTGACTTATTGGCTTTATATAAAATGAATGTACTCCATTGGCATTTAACAGAAGACCAAGGTTGGCGAATTGCCATAGACAAACACCCTAAACTAACCGAAATTGGTGCTTGGAGAACCGAATTAGACGGTAGTAAATATGGAGGCTTTTACACCAAAGAAGACATTAAAGAAATTGTAGCTTATGCTACAGAAAGACACATAACCGTTATTCCAGAAATAGAATTGCCTGGTCATTCGCAAGCAGCAATAGCGGCTTACCCTCACCTCTCTTGCACTGGAGAGCAAGTAGAAGTCGCCAATGATTGGGGCGTTTTTAAAGAAATTTATTGTGCAGGAAACGATACTGTTTTTACATTTTTAGAAGATGTATTAACCGAAGTAATGGATCTTTTTCCATCACAGTATATTCATATTGGTGGAGATGAAGCACCTAAATTTAGATGGGAACACTGCAACAAATGCAAAGCAAGAATGACATCTGAAGGATTAAAAGATGCACACGAATTACAAAGTTATTTCATTTCTAGAATAGAAAAATTCTTAAACAAAAACGGCAGACAACTAATCGGTTGGGATGAAATTTTAGAAGGCGGTTTATCACCTCATGCTACCGTACAAAGTTGGCGAGGAATGGACGGAGGAATTAAAGCAGCTGAAATGGGGCACGATGTTATTATGTCTCCTACTAGTCATTGTTATTTAGATTATGATTTAAAAGCAATTGATTTAGAAAAAGTGTACAACTTCAACCCTGTACCTGATATGGATCCAGAAAATGCGAACCATATTATTGGTGGGGAAGTAAACATGTGGACAGAACATGTACCTGACGAAAACAACTTAGATAGTAAAGTTTTTCCGAGATTACTAGCAATGAGCGAAGTGCTTTGGAGCGCTCCTAAAGAAAGAGATTATGAGGGATTTTATGAGAGAATTCAGCATCATTATCCTATGTTGAAGAATTTAGGCGTTAACTATGGTGCTGAAAATTTGCCTATTCATGTTGAAACAATGATTAGCGACAATCAAGTTTACGTGCTCGCGGACCCAGGCAATAAAGACTTAATGGTTCATTACAAATGGGAGTGTGATACCTGCTTTGATTATCAATGGGCTCATTATGAAATTATGTTAGAACGTTCAGGAACTTTAATTTTTCAAGCTTTCAAAGGCGATGAAGAGTATGGTGAACCGGTTAAACAAACTTTTGAGTATCATAATGCCTTAACTAAAAACGTAACCTACACCACACCCTACAATCAATGGTATACTGCAGGAGGAGATTCTGGTTTGGTTGACGGAAAAATAGGTTCCCTTGATTTTAGAGATGGGAACTGGCAAGGATTCTGGGGAACAGATGCAGAGTTATTATTAGACTTAGGTGAATTCGATTTAACGAACGAAGAAGAAGCCATCAGTGAAATTTCTATCAATTTTTACCAATACAATAATTCATGGATCTTCTTTCCAACGAAGGTTGAATTTTCTATTTCTCGAGACGGAACACATTATGAAAATGTACCAACTATGGCCAATGAAAGTATTCCTCCAACAGAAAGAGGCAAACACATTGAAACCTTTAGAGCAGGGTTTGAAAGAGACCATATCCGCTATATTAAAATAAAAGCAAGCAACATTGGAAAAGTACCCGATTGGCACGAAGCAGCAGGTTCCGATGCTTGGATCTTTATGGACGAAATAATAGTTAAATGACGTTTGAATTTTGCATAGATAGTATCGATGGAGCAATAGCAGCTCAACAATATGGCGTTAAACGCGTTGAATTGTGTGCTGCATTAGGTGTTGGTGGACTAACTCCAAGTTATGGATTAATACAACAATGTGCCCAATACCAAGCTGAAGTGCACGTGATGATACGTCATATAGAAGGTGGTTTTGTTTATAGCAAGGAAGACATTGCCATCATGCAACAAGACATTAAAATGGCAAAACAAGCTGGTGCTAAAGGTGTTGTTTTTGGATGTTTAACCGAACAAAATGCGCTAGATTTAAATGCCAACATTACGCTTATAGAAACTGCTAGAGACTTAGGCTTAGAAGTAACTTTTCATAGAGCATTTGATTTTATTAAAGATACCGAAGAGGCCTTAACCAGTTTAATAAATTTAGGAGTAAATCGTATTTTAACTTCTGGACAACAAGCCAAAGCTATAGATGGAATAGACACCATTAAAACTTTAGCAAAGCAAGCAAATGGCGAAATACAAATTATGGCAGGAAGTGGTGTAAATGCAAACAATGCCAAAGCACTTGCTGAAACTGGAATTGACGCTTTACATTTTACCATCCACCACACTAATAAGGAAACTGCTACGTTTGGTATGGGAAGTAGAACTGAAATAGATAAAGAAAAAATTAAGGGCATTTTAAACAAAACATAAAGGATGAATCTTTTGGATAATAACTCCGTTTATCAATAACAAAGATTCTTCAGCGTCATTTTACGAGGAATTAAAATTCCTGCAAAATTTCGTTCAGAATGACTTAAGGTGATATAAAATGAAAAACCTCCTCTTCATATTAATAGTTAGTTGTTCTATTGGGACAATTAAAGGTCAATCAAAATTAAAGCCATTATCAGATGAAGAAATCATGTATCCCGACAAAATAAACGGAACATTAAAAGTCTGGTCAACGAAGGACAAGAAAAGCTTCTTAACCGACTGTAATCTAAAAACTAAAGATATTCTTTCTAACAATAAAGAATATTGCGAATGCACCATTATAAACATTATGAAAGGTGTAAATTACGTTAGATATAAAAAGCTATCTGAATTCCAAAAAGGCAAATTAACTTCTATGCACGGAAAAGTTAATTGTGATCCGATAAATAAATGAAAAACCTCCTCTTCATATTAATTGTTTTGTTCTTAGGAGCTTGTTCTGAAAATGATTCTTCTACTAAGCTCAGAGATCATACAACTATAGAGCTAAATGGCGATTGGGAGTTTTACCACAAGGAACAATGGCATCCTGCAACTGTTCCTGGGGTTATCCATACTGATTTATTAGCTAACGATTTAATTGAAGAACCCTACTGGGAAAACAATGAACAACAACTCCAATGGATAGAAAACATTGATTGGAAATACAGAAAAACATTTAACGTAACTGCCGAACAGTTATTAGATGAAAACATTGAAATTGAGTTTGAAGGTTTAGATACTTATGCTGAAGTAAAACTAAATGGCGAGCTTATTATCTCCTCAAACAATATGTTTAGGGAATGGAAAGCAGCCATAAAATCGCTCTTAAAAGTTGGCGAGAACAAATTAGAAGTTGAGTTTACTTCTCCTCTTAATCACAACAAAAACGCTTACGAAAATTACCCTTGGAAATTACCATCAGGTTGCGAAACTAAAGAACCAAGAGTCAGCTCTTTTACACGCAAAGCTGCTTACCATTTTGGTTGGGATTGGGGTCCTCGTTTTGTTACTTCTGGTATTTGGAGACCTATCAATATTAATACTTGGAACAATGCTCAAATAACTGATGTTTATTGCTCCACTAAAAGCATATCAGAGAATGAAGCAACTATGTCTGTTCAAATCACCATAGAATCATCAAAAAATAAAGAAAAACAGTGTTTTTTATCAATAAATGATGAAAAACTAACCAGAAACATCAAAAAAGGACTCAACATCATCAATTATGAGTTTAAAGTGAAAGACCCTAAATTATGGTGGTGTAATGGCCTAGGACTTCCTCATTTAAATGATTTACATGTTTCCATCTCAGAAGACGGCAATGTCATTGATAAAAAGAACATTCACTATGGAATTAGAACGATTGAATTGGTAAACGAAAAAGACAGTATAGGAACTGCTTTTTACTTTAAGCTAAATGGAGAACCCGTTTTTATGAAAGGAGCCAATTACATTCCACAGGATATGTTTTTACCAAATGTTTCTGATGCGCAATATGAAAAACTGCTTTCTGATGTACAAGATGCTAATATGAATATGCTCCGTGTTTGGGGAGGAGGAATTTATGAGAACGATATTTTTTATGACCTCTGTGATGAAAAAGGAATTTTAGTGTGGCAAGATTTTATGTTTGCTGGAAGCATGTATCCGGTCGACTCTGCTTTTAAAGAAAATGTAGCACAAGAAGCGAAAGACAATATTATAAGGTTAAGAAACCATCCTTCTATTGCTTTATGGTGTGGCAACAATGAAATTGAAGTTGCTTGGGAAAACTGGGGCTGGCAAAAACAATACAACTACTCCACTTCCGATTCTACTGAAATTTGGAAGGGCTATTCTTCTATTTTTCATGAGCTAATTCCAAACATAGTTAAAGAGCTTGATCCAAGTAAGAACTACACACCATCATCCCCTTCGAGTAATTGGGGAACTGCAGAAAATTTCAACCACGGATCGATGCACTATTGGGGCGTTTGGCACGGAAAAGAACCTTTCGAAAACTTCGAAAAGAATGTCGGCCGCTTTATGGTAGAGTATGGTTTTCAATCTTTCCCGAGTATGGAAACTATTAAAACTTTTGCTTCTGACACTAGTCTTTATTTAAAGTCTGAAACAATGAAAAACAGACAGAAAAGCTACATTGGAAATGGTTTGATTACTAAACACATTGAGCAGTATCACAACTCTCCAAAAGACTTTGCAAACTTTGTAGAGCTAAGTCAACAAACACAAGCCAAAGGAATGCAAATGGCTATTCGTTCTCACATCAATAATCAACCACATTGTATGGGTAGTTTATTTTGGCAACTTAATGATTGTTGGCCTGGCCCAAGCTGGAGTATTATCGATTATTATGGCAGACATAAAACTGCTTATGACCTGGTTAAAAAGGAATTCAAATAAAAGCCCTACTTACTCAGTAAACAAGATTATAAAAAAAGTCTTTTTATCCAATAATGTTTTGGAAATCATCAAAGCTAGTCAATGCTTTTTGTTTTTGAGAAAGCTTGAGTTTTTCACTAAAGGCAGAATCACAACAGATGTAAACATAAGGGTCTTGAAACTGGCTTTTCATTTTTTCTAAGTAGTTACTTATCATTTCTTGCTGGTTTTTTCGAACCGCAAATGTTAAGTAGTGGGTAGGTCTTATATTTTCAGCAATTTGATAGAGATTTTTTATTGGAACATTATCCCCTAAATAAACAACTTTAAGGGCTTTTGATCTTAACATAAAATTAGCTATTAACAAACCAATATCATGCATCTCTCCCTCTGGAAGAAAAAGCACCCACAACTCAGATTCAATTGATGCCGGTTTGAGCGCATCTATTGCAGCAAACATTTTTTGCCTAATTAAATTCGAAACAAAATGCTCCTGAGAAGGACTAAGCTCTGAAGTTGACCACAAAAAACCTAACTTAACCAGCATTGGATAAAAAACACGCCTATACGATTCCATCAAACCAAAACTCAATATTGCATTTGAAAATGCTTTCTCAAATCCAATTTCATCGTAAGCCAAGCCACAACTAACTAATTGAGATATCAACAAATCTTCTTTAATTTCAGAAGGTCCGTTTTCATCTAAAGAGTTTATCTTATCATTAAACTCCTCTTCTGAAAACTTACTGATTTTAGATATCTTAAAACCTGCGTTAATCAAGGATACTATATTCAATAACTTTTTTAACTGATCGTCATTATAGTATCTAATATTCGTTTCGGTCCTTAAAGGAATCAATACCTTATAACGTTGCTCCCAAATTCTAATGGTGTGAGATTTAACACCAGAAAGATTTTCTAAATCAGAAATTTTATACTTTGCCATACTGTTTAATAAAGTTCAAAGATAGTTAAACTCATCCCTTCTATGAAATTTTTGAAGACATTAAAAAAAATACGCCACCTAGAAAGAACAAGAAACCTTTAATAAAGACAATACATTCATGGAAAACATCAATTAAAAAAAATAATAAATAATATTTTGTTTAACTTTTTTATTAAAAAATTAAACAATAAGTGAATATTTTGTTTATGTTTGTATCGAAATAATTAAACAAAAAATTTTACACACTATGAAAAAACTAATACTTTTACTAGGAACAGGCGCATTATTTGCAACCTCACATGCGCAAACTGCCCGAATTCAAGCAATTCACAATTCGGCAGATTTAGCCGCAAGTACTGTTGACATCTATCTCGACGGAACTTTATTAATCGATGATTTCGCATACAGAACGGCGAGCCCATTCATAGACGCTCCAGCAGGCGCGCCCATAAGCCTTGCTGTAGCTCCATCAACTAGCTCTTCCGTTGCAGATGCCATTGCAACCTTTAACTACACTTTAACCGCTAACGAAACTTACGTTTTAGTTGCAGAAGGAATCGTTAGCCCCACAGGATACACCCCTGCAACTCCTTTTGACATTGCGGTTTATGGAATGGGAAGAGAAGCAGCCAACATATCTGGAAATACAGATGTTTTAGTTCACCACGGTGCAACTGACGCACCAACGGTTGATGTAAGAGAAAGAACCTTAGGGGCAACGATTGTTAACGATGCTGCTTTTGGAGATTTTGCTGGGTACCTAGAATTACAAACCTCTGACTACATTTTAGACGTACAAACTTCTGACGGACTTACCACTGTTGCTTCTTATTCTGCTCCATTGGCAACATTAAACTTAACTGATCAAGCATTAGTTGTTGTTGCATCAGGCTTTTTAGACCCCTCAGCAAATTCCAATGGAT
>JACLAC010017690.1_pt1 | contig 33365 bp, 52 predicted proteins | sample 8027881 | NCBI WGS metagenome assembly JACLAC01 (sample SAMN15725517, study PRJNA655200) | protist metagenome | isolation source: fluorescence activated cell sorting (FACS) single amplified genomes of... | place: Spain: Blaines Bay Microbial Observatory, Mediterranean Sea | collected 2016-01-19 | reverse complement strand
GACCAGCTCAACTCCATGAACAAGGGCGTCCAACTCGTCTTCTGCTTAAGCGGCAACGAGGTTTTTTCCATCGGCAGTAGCGCAGGTGAAGGCGTCGAAGGTGACATGGGGAAAGAGTGTGAGATAGATGCGGACGACGTGGCGGCGGTGGCCTGCGTACCGCAGCACGAGAGCGGCTTGCGGGTGGGGAGCATGCCGGCGACGCGGTTCGTGGAGCGCGCGAGGGGATTTGGTGGGGTGGTGAAGTTTTAAGCACCGTAATATAGGTGATCAGCTTCAGCTTTAAGATAAGTTGAAGTAGACGAAGACGATAGAGGAGCAGTTTTTCTTTTTATGAACACGCCGCATCTTAGTAGCGGCACTGTTTCGGAAGACAAAGTTTCTTATGTTTTGGTTGTATGTGTTTCGATTGTGTACCTGTACGTCCGCCGGCCATCTAAGTAGTGGCGAAGCGGGACTGAGCCTTCTCTGAGACTCGTGGTGTGCGAAGATGTGTACAAAGTTTCACTGCTTACGATAAAAACGCGACTGAATGATGGATTGATTCGAGAATCTGGAGTGATGAAGTAGAATGCTACTGTTGTAAATTAATGCGTCTGGTGTCGCTCGTCATACGTCCTGCTGTCCATGTCATGCATCTCCTAGATCGACTCTGCGTCCGTCAAGCTCAAGCATTGCACTTGAAAAACGTTTCGACTATCTTTTTTGAGAACGAGTGGTGTTTCGTCCTTTGTGAGACTGGAGCGATTTTGGACTTTACGTACTATACGCTAAGTAGATCATTGAATAATCAAGCACCAAAATGCCGCCACCGTACGGGGGCTGGAATAAGCAGGACATGGCCGAGGAGGCGGATCTGTCTCGCCAGAGACTGTTCGGGAAACGCGACCGGCTGATCGCCGAAGCCGAAGCCGCGAGGAAAGCGAGCGACATGGTGAATGCGAATAATGAAGAACCGGTTACACCGAAGAGCCCTAAGAAGACCGTCAACGTGAGGCTGCCGCCGCTTGACGATACCGCGAATGGTGCGACCACGGCGTCGAGCGGTGACGAGAACAACAAGGATGGCAGGGACAGTGTCAGTTTCAGTGAAAGAGTGACGGTTAGGAAGAGCAAGAAGCAGGAGGGCTTTCGGACCCAGTTGAGCTACGGCTCACTCGTAGAAGAGCTGAACGCCGAACTTCTGAATATTCTAAGGAGTGTCGACTCCTTCAACCGAAAGTTGCGCGCGGCCACACAAGAAAGATCAGCAGAAGAGATGGAGCTCGTCTACTCAGCCATGGAGCGAAAGCTGGAAGCCGAGGGGGAATTCCAGGCGCTGTGGCACGTGCTGAAGGCGGTGAAGTACGCCGACCATTTTGCCACCGCCGACGTCTTAGGAAGTGTGGCGAGTGCGAGTTGAGATCATGACGAGATGGAAAGAGGAGGTGAAGACGAACGGATCGTGCGCACGACCTCACACACCGCCATGAAGGTTAGTGGGCTGCACGAGCACCGTGATGGACAATCCGTGGGCCACGTGATGGATACGTCCTTCTTGAATGTAGTTTTTTTGCCGCAGCTGATGCAGAAACTTTTAGCAAGAAGTTTGAGGGACCAGCTCTATGCTGCAACGACGATCAAGGACGTGGCGTGACTCGTTCAAACTTTTATGAAAAAAATCATGAATGCTGAAAAATCATATTTTTTCTTCCACGACAAGTCCAGCGGCCTGCTGTGGCACCCGGCGAAGAACATGCAGATCATGTACGGAACCGATGGCAGCGATAGTACTAAAGGAATCTGCGCCCTCTGCTGCACCGAGGGCGAGCCGCGCCTGTCGAACGACCTAAAACGGGACGAGCGCTGGGACGCCGAGGATTGGGTCCAAGAGGTGTTCGACAGAGAAAACTTCGTGGCCAGGAACTGCCTGACGGTGCCGGTTTTCGCAGCGGGATATCACGCAAATAAAATGGACGCGGATGATAAGGGGCACTGGGGAGACGGCAGCACACCAAAAGCTGCTGCAGTTAAAAGCGACGATCGTGGAGAAATAGAGGATGAGGACGATGATGATGCAGATACTACTGCCAGCGAGGACGCGCACGGGGTGGTGGCGGTGCTGCAGGTCTACAACAAAAGAAGTCATGGTATGGCCACCGACGGCCTCGATCTTGGGGGCGAAGAACGGGACGATGAAGACCGTGATCGAACGGGAGATTTCACCGAATACGATATGAGGATTATGCGCAACCTGTCCAACTTCGTGGGCGAAGCTATCAAGAAATTGAGTGTGGACATGATCTTCGAGCAAGCACGCCAAAAATTAGATGACCACCAGCGCAACTACGTGGGCGAGTTCTTCATGTCACACGTCGACACTATCAACGAGAAGCTGAAAAAGGGCCACATGAAGATCTCGGTGTCGCCGACGCACGCGCACACAGTCGATTCATTCAACGACTACCACCGGTTCACGCCCGCGACCGCGGCTAAGCACCAGAAGAGCATGGTGGCGATGAGGACGCGGAGTGGCACTGGAGGCTTATCGAATCAATCGGGGGGATTGTTGAGTGCCATGAGCGATCCCACCGGAGGTAAATGGGATATTGCTAAGGGGCGCCGCGGTCATGTCATGCGCGAGAAGTACAAGGTGATGAACGAGGCGACGCGGAACGAGAGCATCATGTCTTCGGTCATCGCGGCGATGAAGGAGGAAGTAGAAGAACACAACCAGAAGTCGACCGACGAAAAGGATGCCGCATGAGAAGCCAAGGCACTCAAATTGAAGATCTTCAACGAGGCGCAGGCGGCTATCACGACCAGGTACAAAGGGCGGAAGAGGGAGGAGATTCCTTTGAATGAGCTGGTCACTTATAGCACGGACTGCACCACCTTTGTCACCCCGATGGAGAACTACAGCATGGTTTAGTGATATTGCGGAGATCTACGGCATCTTCGACGACGCCTCGCCATTCATCGTGCCGTACATGGACACGGTGCGGGGGCTGTGAGTTGATTTTCATACTGTTTTGAGTCGATTATTTTGGACATATAGGTTGTGTGCCATATTGACTTGGAGCAATGTTTTCGAAGTTCTTGAACGCAGTCTAACCCTACTTGTAACCGCAATTGAAGTCCACGAGTTGGAACCTGCTCCAGGGGCCGTAGGTGTGTTCTTGTTGAATCGTAATTCGTTACAACGTGCGTTACGTCAAGACACACAGATTCAAGGTTCTCGCACATTTCGTGTAGCATTTGCGGGAGGACCACACTTCACTGAACCCTTTTCTGCGCTTATCTTTTTGGGGTTGTTACCAACAACGTATGTTAACTCTCAGGACTCGTGAGGAGGTATTTCGTCAATATCAAGCATACCCACACGCACAAAAAAATCCTTTTTTATCACATATCTGTCATCTTACGACTAAACCTTGTTCAGGTACAACTCCGAGCAGGTCACTCCCTACCACAACTGGTACCACGCCATGAGCACCTGCCAGCTCACCTACCTCCTCATGGCGCAGTCGTGCAGTTTACAGAGCGATTTGGACAAGATCGACCTCTTCGTCGCGCTGTTCGCGCCGCTGGGCCACGACGCGGGGCACCGAGGGCGCAACAACCCCTTCGAGTGCATGACTGGAAGTGATGTAGCAGTCAGGTACAACGACCAGAGCGTGCTGGAGATGCACCACGCGGCCGTGAGCTTCGACGCGCTGATGAAGGTGGGTTTCATTAAGTACTTGTCGAAAGAGTGACATGAGGACTTAAGAGCTGATTACGCGAAGTTTCGGAAGCGTTTCGTATCATCGATCGTGCAAACTGACATGAAATATCACGCGGAGCACGTGAAAGTTGCGAGTGAGTTCAAGCCCTACAAGGAGCACTTCGCAAAACAAGAGAAGGACCACGTGCTGGCGATGAAGTCTTTATCCAGAAATTTGAGCATGGCGAAGCACTCTATCTTGGCTGTAAGCAGTCCCACGTCGCGCGCGAGCAGCAACCCCGCGAGTGCGGGGGATGAGAAAGAGCAATCTCAATCTATTCCGAATAGACAGGCGTCGGCTGACTCGACGGCGGAGTTTTTCGACGCCGAGGAACAAGACTTCATCGACTCAGATCCAATTGTCGAGTTGACGGACGCGGAGCACGAGAGCGCGTTGAACTTGATTATCCATGCGTGAGATATCGGCAACATGAGCATGGAAACGAAGCAATGTATAAAATGGAAGGACCGCATCCTGCAGGAGTTCGCGGATCAGGGCGCGCACGAGAAGTTGTTAGGTTTGCCGGTGACGCCCTTCATGGTTGGTTTAGAAGATCCTTTGGTACAATTGAGGTGCCAGATCGGATTCATTAACTTCGTGGTGACGCCGTATTATGAAGCCTTGAAGTCGAGCTTTTTCATGGAAGTTGCCGTGGAGAACGTGAGGACGAACAAGGCGTACTACGCGGAGCAGCTGAAGTATCTGGAAACTGGTTTGGAGGAAGACAAGGCGAAGTGTACGTTGCCGCGTAGAACAGGTGAGGGACAGGACGGTGAGCCTGCTTCGCCTATTTTGCCGTACCCGCGGGAGGGGCAAGAGTTTGATTTTTGGAATGTGGACGTGTGGACTCACGAACAGAACGATGGCAAAGCGGTGAGTCCGAAGGCGAGCAAGACGACGTAAGCGTAAGGAGGTCGATAGACTATTATGAGTGACAGTGATATGCATGATACGTGATGAGCTTTTAAGAGATGCTCGTACTCGAGCTTTATTATGTCGATAGGATTTTGTACAAGACTGCTGGGTCAATCATTTTCGCTGCTTTTGATAATTCGAGTACAAGCTACCATGATCATACGAGCATTGCATGCGGTTCTTACTGCAAAAATGTCATCTACGCGATAAACAGGAAAATGATATCGGTTTGAAACTCCTTCTTGATCTGAGAACTGGAATTATGAGGATGCACTGTTCATAATGATGTACTCCTCGTGTGTTGGTGTATCGATACGTCGCGTCGACGGTGGGCATACGATAGAATTAGAGAGATTGCTCGTGAGTATCGGTCTCGTTTTTGGTCTGACGTAAAACCTGTTCTTTTCCATGCAAGTAGATAGTCGTGGCAACAAGCTAGGTGTAGGTAGTACCGATTTATTATAAAGCAACACCAATAACATGACTACGCCGTCGCCGCTACCAAAAAAGGGTGCCCTCCCAATAGTCTCTCTCGGCGCGACGGGGACCGCTGCGCCAATCACCCGCATGACGCGCGAACCTGTGAACGCCGTGCGTCAGTCTTCGAAGCAGCGCAGCTCAAGTAGTTAAGCAACAACGTTCACTAAGCCGCAGTCCAAGCGCTTCAGCGCAACTGCCTCGTAAGCACTGAAGCTGGAGTTGTCACCGGTTGACGACGCCAGGCCAGCGAGAGAACCGCCGACGCCGGCAACTGGCACGCCAGCTGGAACTGCGACGGATAACTCTAGCCGGCCAACACCTGCGGGCTCGGTGTGAGGATATGGAAACAGTCTGTCTAATCCTAATCCCAAGGCGTAAACGCTGACAAGTGTGAAAGCCAGTGCGATGATGTTGAAATTGTAATAGCAAAGCCAAGTGAAACGCGGCCTGATGAAACGCGCTGTGAGGCAAGCCGACATAGGCCGAAAGACGCGGCCAGATGAGCAAGGAGTAAAAGGACGCGCTGAACGCGGAATTGCAGGTGTGCACGCATCCGCTGAACCAGCGGATTAACTACGTCTGCCAGTGGGGCAACGGCAGCATGATGATCCGCGGCTTCTTCTAGTAAGATGAAGTAACTCAGCGCGACCGTTGGTGATCCGAAGTTTCTGCGCGTTGGGAGCTGTGACAGCATTAAAAGGGAGTGCATGTTGTAGTGACGAAAACAAGGAGTTCGCGTGAGCGGGGGTGATTGGCGTGCTTGATAAAAGATCAATAGACTTGTAGTAAGGCACCGGATGCGTTGAAGGACGCGGAGGCACCGCGGGACATGCTGAGTCCGTGCGACTTCTTGTGGACCCAATATCGAATCAAAAATTTCTTCGACTGCATGGCCTAGTGACCTGGAGGTGTCGTCTTCGAACTGAGCGTAGAGCAGCCAGTGCTACATCAGTCTGAACACTGAACAGACCATCACTGTGAGTCCGGTGCCGTCGAAATTGCTTCCGAAGTCGAAGGATGGCAATCCAGCGCGACAGCATATGATGTATCACAATCATTATGAGGGTAACTCGTGCTATGCGACAAAGAATGGGTTGTACGAGTTGCTGTCTGCCGGATGAGCGTACGTAGGGTGAGCGGACCCGTGCTGACTGTCGACGCGCACGAAGCGGCGGCTGGCCGCGCGAGAGGGGAGGAGTGCTTCTTCATTTTCGTGAAGTAAAAAGTACGTGTTCAGTGCGTCCTTCGCAAGGAAGAAGGGAGAAGCTGTAAGTGCGAATGACAACGTTGACAAACCTTTGCCGTACAAGGAATCTGAGATGATCTACGACCCTGTCGCTAGCAGAAAGCTGCGAACAATGAACTAGTAACGGAACGACCTGCAACGCACGGGCACTCTCCACTTCAGCAGGTGCTTAGTAACTGGCCAGGGGGCGACCTTCGGCGGCTGATGTGCAAGTCGTACGTGGTTAGGAGCAGTGAGGACGTGGATGAGTTTCTTCGGTAGTGAGGTGGAGTAGTAAATCCGGAAATGGAAACGGGGGCTGATAATAGCCCGTTGTGGATTCTCAAGCCAGGTGGTTTCTAGAATCGCGGCATGGGCATCGAGATGTAGAAGACGTGAGAGGGCATCAGGAAGACGGTGACATAGAAGAAGATCTAGAAAAGCGGGAGCTGGGTGCTGCAGCGGTACATTGAGCGCCCTCTGCTCGTGGACAAGCGGAAGTTCGACATCCGGTGATACGTGCTCGTAGTGGACACGCTGACGATCGAGCAAAGCTGATAGCTGTAGCCGCTGCGCTGATGAAAGAAGTGAAAGTAGTGACGCCGCGGTGTCTTCGTCGAACAGAGACGTGTCGAAGGAAACGCTCACATCCGAAGATACGTAGTAACTAGTGACGCGAAGATACCGCCCGGCACGCCCAAACCCAGTGACACGTTTCAGGTGTTCTTCTTTAGCGACTACTACGTGCGGACTACTTCGGTGAACTTCACGCTAAAAAATCTGAAGGACGCAGATTATAAGATGGCCCATCTTAACAACGACTGAGTGCAAAAACACGGCTAGTGATTATGGAAAGTTTGAGAGCGGAAACAAGCTGTCGAAGTGAGAGTTTGGGCGGTATCTCGAAAAAACGTTCAACCGAAGCAAGACTTTAGGTTTGAGCAATGCGAAGTGAAGCAGCAGAGTCAGCGACGTCGGTGGCGGGACTGCCAAGACCAAGACCGTAACCAATACCGCGGGTGGCTCGGGCTCCAGCAGCAACGGGGTTGATGAGTCGTGTCCGCCCCTTCACTTAGTAGAGAGACAAATGAAAGCTCATGCTAAGGCCGCAATTGCGAGTGGGCTGGGTAAACTGAACCCTAGGGCTTTGGCAGGGTGCTTTGAGGTCTACGGCTTCGACTTCATGGTCGCCGAAAATTTAAGGGTGTACACCATCGAAATCAACACAAATCCTTGCTTGGAGCTGGTAAACAGTTATCTGTCGCAGATCATCCCGGTGCTGATCGAGAGCTCGATAAAAAAGAGATTATTTGGAAATTTCGGGACGGACTGCGACAGGTGGGAGCGGATAATTTAAGGAGGTGACAAACTGGTGTTACCATGCCAGTTAGTGAGCCTAGAGGTTGAGGCCTACGGGTATAATGATGTAACGACGTAACTCAAATCAAATCGCTTAGCTTGTGTCGGTTTCTTCTGTATGTTGCATTGTCCGTTGTTGAGTTCCTTCACCAAACATGAGTGCGTTCTGCGTGGGTGTAGGTGTTGCTGAGAGTCCGTTCCGTTTACATCGCGGTGGGAAAATAACAATCATCCCTTATTCGTGCATCCCTCTACTCAAAAAGTGCATGCTAACCAACCGACGACTTTTCCTTCCAACGCTTTTCCACCACCACCTGCTGGGGATCATACGTTTAGAAGAAGTAGTTTCTCATGAAAAATCACTACTTAGAAGTTTCCATCATACAGTAATCGTAATAAGCAACAAGAACATAACCGACAGCAAGCAAACTTAGATTTGATTTAGCACTATGAACTGGGGCGAGGACTCAGATTCGGACGACGACGTCGATGACGGCGCCGACGTGCTTGGACCCGATGGCGTGAATCCCAATGCGCAAGGCCTAAATCCTAAATAACAATGAGGTGGAGACATTGGGAGCGGAGAAGAGGGTCCCTCAGAAGAGGATCCAGATTTCGTGCACTTCGTGAGCCACCTCGGGGTGGACAGCGTAAACGAACCCGAGCTGATGTGGGTGGTGAAACAGGTGAGTGGTGGTTGATGTTGTGCGGCTTAAGCGGAAAGCTAAGTTGCATAAGAATGTTTACTCGTTTTGCTCATGTAGGACTGCCGTTTCCGGACGTCTAGGACTGCCGTTTCCGGACTGCCGTTTACAAAAAAAAAACTTTTTCGAAACTACTTCACCTTGTTTTATTTTAAGGCCTACGTAGCGCCTCTACCACCAAATTGGACCGAGTTTGCCGACAACGAGGGGCGCATCTACTTCTTCAACTACGTGACCGAGCAGAGCGTGTGGTAAGTTATGAAACTATTTTGCTTTAAAACTCCAGTACATCTTCTTACGACACGCACACCATACACGATGTACTTGTATTGTTCCAATTCACACTTCATGCACTTCCACCAGGTGACACCCCTCCGACCAGACGTACAAGGAACTCATTCACATTATCCGCTCGCTCAAGAAGTCTTCACGAGAGGACATCCTCCAGTTCATCGACGCGCACTTGTGAGAAATTCATGCTAAAGCTTTAGCAGCTATTGAGGGGTTCACAGGGCCGTACGTGAGCGACGATGGACACGAGTACTACTACAATGAGCTGACGAACGTGAGCACGTGGGAGAGCCCGACCATCGAGTGGGAGCACAACATAAATACGAGATATCAAGTGTTGTACCGGAGTTTGGTCGGCGGGGGCCGGGCGGGGGGACAGGTGAGAATTTTCTTCACAGTTATGTTTGTTGATTTTTGTCCGTTTTTATGATGAGTTTCTGGCTATTTTCTGTGGGTGCTCTATTAGCATAGGACTGCCTTGTGCTTTCTGTAGCCACTGTATTACGCAGTAATATTTTTAATCGTGTTTCGCATGCTAATCGCTTTCGCTTCTTCGTGCCATACTATCACGGATGCCATCTATAGCTTGCTTTCATAACGATGGATGTACTGCCCCGTCGAATGATCCAGCGTGTAGCGTGTAGTCTCCGACTACGATCGGACGCTGGTTGGCCATCTTTGAATCGCACCTAAAAAGCCTTTTTAAACATCCGCAATGAAATGCTTTCAGGACGGCTCCACCGCCTCCTCCGACGGCGAGGCCGGCGGCATCAACTTCGCGGCTGGATCCGGGGGTGGCTCTAAGCTGAATTTACCTCTGCATCTTGTTCGCGAAGGCAGCAATAAGGAGCCGCCCACCCCAAGCACGGCGAGGAGTTATCATACGTGAAGGAGCAGCAGCAGCTAGAGGCGCTCGGGGCGGAGTCCGCGGCAGCACCAGCAGAAGAGCGGATATAGCAGCAGTGGCAGCGGGAACGGAAGTATCAACAAAAAAGGCAGTCAAGGCAGCACGGCAAATCCGCCGTCTCCGAACCGACCTGTTGGAGGTGCAGGTACTGGAGTGCCGCCGCCTGGTGGACCGCCGGGGCCTTTCGTTGGGGACGAAAGCGAACGCGAGTTCGATAACAGCTGAAGAAATGATGATGATGCAGAGGCGTTTAACTTCACCTTCGGAGCTGGGAAGGAGGGTGGCGTAGGAAGCGGAACCAATTTATTGGCAGGGGAGACACCAACCGCTTTGAGTAGCAAGAGTGGATGAGGAGATGGCGAAGTGCCTGCTGGCAACGGACATAGCAACGGAGTGGCGCCTTAAGCTCAAAAGACGTAATCGATAGAAGCAACAAAACGCGTAACGGGCGCACGCGACGAAGTTTGAAGGAACAGCTTCGAGTAGCGAGAGTTTTTTGAGTTTTGTGTCTATGTGTGTCGATGTACATGAGATTGTACAGAATTCTGAACCATAACAGTCTGTCGGTAAATAGTTGCTTGAAGAGTTGGACTTGGAGGGATCGCAGGACGATGAATTTTCACGAACTACTTGAAGGGTTTCTGACTTGAATTTCGATTGATGTTACGCCATACGAGGATAGTGAAGTCGATCTTTCTTTGACGCGTAATCGTGAACTGGGAATTTAGCACTCGTACATTATCGCTCAGAAAGCAAGTCGAAGTCGTTCTCACAACCAGCGAAGACTTCGATCACTTGTCCAAATAAGCATTCGTAGTTCAAGGTCAACATCGTCGCAGTTAGCCACAGCACCCATATCAATAAGTAAACTTACAAAATGCCTTCCGCCCTCGACCGCGGCGCCGACATGGGTAGCGCAAGCTCGTCCGCAGGCGAAAAGAATAGCTCCGTCGGCGAGCTGTTCCCCGCCTCGCACGCCTGCCACTTCAACCTGGTCCCCGGCCACAGCAACACGACCACGAAGGATCCTCTCACCAGACCACCGGATATGCGCCTGCTCACCGTGATGGCGTCCAAGGGAAAAACACTTGAGGAAGGGCTGGAGCGGATGAACGGGCACCCCAGTAGAATGGATAGAGAACCACGTGTGCTGCAGTGCCTCACGACCAGAGACGTTGTTATGATCCCGGATCTTTTTGAAGAGAGCAGTGGTTTCGTGTGGCCAGCCGACCCTTTCGCGGACAGGAGCGAGAAGAAGTCGAAGGACAAAACCATTTACGATAGGTTGGTTGAAGAAATTTATTACGCGGGTCAACGTGAACAACGCAGCAATAAGGGCGGCGGGAAGTTCGCGGACCAGGACCGCAACTTTTCTTTATCAGATAATAACGGAGTTTTCCAGCAGGACCAGCAGGGCCTGTTCAAAGCGTGGCACAAGACCAACAAATCTGCTGCGGGTGATGGACTGCAAGATGCAACGGGTAGAGATGGGAACGGGCACCTGATCGTGAACGACAAGGATGGCAGGTGGCAGGAGGCGCAGCAGCGGGGCGAATAGCCGATGTACTGCGCTGTCCATAAAAGGATCGAAGAATATTTTCGCATGAAGATCCAGGGCAAGCGGTACAACCACTACCGCGACCTGACGAACTGGAAGCCGTTCCACCACGACGCAGCGGGGTTGGACAAGGATGCCGGCAAGGGCAAGGGGAAGAAGGGTGGAGGTGGTGGAAATAAGCCTGCGATGAATACGGTACAGAATATGACGGTGGGTGTTTCGTTTGGTGAGGCGCGGCAGGCGGCGTTTGAGTGGGCGGGTGCCCGTGAAAAAGAGGAGAGCGAGTTCCCTAAGCATTTACAAAGCCCGCCGGTGAACCACGGCTCGCATAATAACGTGGTTTTAAGCTTGACTCTGCCCGACAGCAGCACGTACACGTTTGGAAGAGATGTCAATTTGTTGTGGAAACATGGAATTTTGGCCGAAAAACAGCCCACCGGTGCGAAGGTGCCACAGGCGTCGATCGCGATCGAGGAGGGGCGGATCAGCATCATCGCGTGGGGCTGGGTGGACCAATATGATGAGTTAGATGAATGGCTTGAGGAGAGCTGGGGTGAGAGCGGCGGGAACAAATCTTCTTCGTCGAAAGATGGTGCAAGTGGTGCGAGTAGCTATGGTGATCGCGGCGGCGGTTCTAAAAAGAAGGAGAAGAGGTGGGGAAACAAGGACAAGGATGGCGGCCGTGACTAAGTGAGCAGCGACAAGCCGCGAGAGCGCTTCGGAGAGAGCGCGCCGCCGCGGCACCTGGATCGTGATCGTGAAGACCGTCGTGACCGTAATGAACGTGGTGACAGGCGTGATCGTGAAGACAGACGCGAAAATTACGACAGCAGGCGCGATCGTGACGATAGACGTGATCGCGACGATAGGCGCGATGACCGGGGGTATGGTGATCGTTACGACAGGGACAGGCGCGACGATCGTGATCGGCGCCGCGATCGCGACGACCACGATAGACGGCGGTAAGCGATGTCTGCGCATGTGCAGTAGGTACAGGGAATATTTTTGAAATTGAATTTGCGATTGCGGTAGCGCTGTAGACTAGCTTTCGGGCACCATGTGGATGTGGCTAATGAGTTCTTACGGACGAGTAATCAGACGACCTGAACAAACTGTGTGAAAGTACTCTCTGTGGTGTGAATGTTACTTCTGAATCAGATCTGGGTCAGGGAAGGGAAGGGAAAGCGAACGGCGCTCAATGAAACTGAAAAGCTCCAAAGTTAGTAGATTCTAGTCGGTTGTGCAAAATCTTTATGTTCATTCATTCACTCACTGCACGCCTTTAGCGGCACAAGCAAAAACAAAGTACAACCCAATAAACTCAACAAAAGTCATGTCGTCCGTTATCCTCATGCGCCATTTCTTCGCACTAGCTATCGCTGCAGCCGCAGGTGTTGGTGTGTCAGCAACTACCGCTGAAATATCGATCACAATAGGAGACGGAGAGACTCCCCCAGCCGGCACCTTCACGAGCGGCTCCACCAACACACTCAGCAGCCACACGACGGGGACGATACACCACACCTCCAACATGTCTCGATGATTGATGTTGGATGAGTTCGTGGCTAACTAGTAAGTCGAACATCGAGAACATATGAGAGTGCTAGTAACATCATTAGCGTGGTGTAGTGACATGGGTGAGGATACGATAAAGGTGTCGGTGTGATGAGATGCAAATGAGTTGGTGTGAGACGTGAAGTGAACACTGGTGGGATAGTGACGATGCTACGAATGGTGCAACTTCAAGCAGTAATAGCACGGATCGCGTCGAGGTGAAGGTGATCAAGTTCGATCAAGACGTCCTAACCACTGACGAACAAACCACGTGCGGCATCAGTCAGTGAACCTTTGACACAGCTTTGCGGAAAGCCTAATAAGGGTCTTGGTCCCTGGAAAATGGCGGACCCAGACGCAATAGACGGCTTAACTACGTATATGCGCTGATATAATTCCAGCTAGAGTAGCTCCAATAGCACGGGGAAGCGGACTTACGCTGAGTAAAAGTTGTATTGTGAGCGGATGGGGACGGTGCCTGCCATGCCCTCAGACATGACGGTGTGGACGGCGATGAAAAACCTGCTGATGCCGCCTGCGGTTGAGGACGTGAATTCGAAGTGGTTTATGGGGATCAAGCGGCGGAGCTGAGAGGCGGAGTGATGAGCTACGTGATGATGAAACGACGCACTTGACGACGGGGCGGTTTCTGACGACACGAATGCAGACGCCAGCAGTTCAAGTTCAAGTTCATCAGATTCAATAAGCGGCTTCGACGAAAGCACTCCAGTTTACGACAGCGCGGGACTAGGTGATTGTTATTTCTGCAACGAGCCAGACGTCTGGGAGGACGACGTCATCACAGATACAGCGAAAGCATGCGTGGTGTTTAAGACTGCGACAGGCAAGCTGAACTATGAAAACTGCGCCCAGAAGGATGGGTGGATGTGCGCAAAAATCATGACGTCGGTGGAGGACTTCGCGAATCACGGAAAAAAAAAAAAAAAAGAGTTGCAGAGAATTAGTGAGTGATGAGCGGACGCTAATGACGGTGGAGCTTGAACTAGCGGTGCTGCAGGGGGGACAATTAAGGAGGTGTGAGGCGCGGACGCGAGTACTGCATCTGGTTCGACGGCTAGTGGAAGTGCAGCTGATGAGTCGTGAGGTGACGTCGATGTGGAAAAGGGCATAGCAGACTGATGATCCGAAGCGAACTCGGGTGGGGCAGACTCAGCTTCAGTAGTTTATACGAATGTTACGGCTTCGGACGGCACTAAGGTTTTAGTGGATAAAGATGGATGGTTCGAAGCACCTGCGAATACAGGCAGCAGGTTGGGTCGAAGAGACATGTGGTATCGCGTGTTCAACACCATCACCGTCGCGGCCTACCAGCAGTAGTAAAGAATACTGCCATGCGCTGTCGTCCACACTGCCCACGTCGTACGAGTCTCAACTGTAGACGGTAGAGACTCACGACCAGTACTTGATGGTTAGGAAAATGCTCACCTCGCAGAGCAGCGGATACTGGCTGGGCATGCGCTACGATCCTCAGGCGACAGACAAGGAACCTGACGGCACGTTCTCAGACGTCTACGGCGGACCCACAATGTGAAACCTGAAGAGTCTCAAGGATGACTGGCTGCCGGGCCACCCGAAGCAGGGGTGCAAAGACACAGATGCGAAACCGATGCCTTACGGTGGGTGCTGTGTGGAGATGTTTGGTGACGAGTACGCAGGAGATTACACCGCGCAGAAGATGATCACCACCGACGACTGCAACCGCGGCCAGCAGCACTTCGTATGCAGCAGGTACTGAAAAGACCCGGACAATCTTTTTGGCGCGCCTTTATAGGAGCACGTGGAGCCTAAAAAAGAACACATCTTTCCTGAGTACGTGCCGAGTAAATAGAATGTGAAGGCACATGTGTGACGGAACTTTTAGAAGATACTGGGCGACAACACCCTAGATGGGGATTTCGAGGTGCAGGTGGATGACGGCGATACTTATAAAGTTAAAGCTGCGCCTGGCCAGTGAGCGCCGTCGTTGGCTCAACTGCAACAGAAAATGATGCATATTGCGAGTGGAGACAAGGTCATTCTGACCGGTTACGTAGCGCAGAAGGTAGGTGATACGATACAGCTGGATTCGAGAAGAATGGCCCTGAAGGCCACCGGCAACATCCAGGATCAGCCGCTCGTTTTCGTCGGTCGTCTAGTTGAAAAAAAGCACAAGAAGGGCTCGATAGGGGACGACTTCGAGGTCAAGTTAGTTATGAGCAACAGCCAGAAAATCTCAGCTGCGAGGATAGAGGATTTCACCACAGCAATGCAAATGCCCGAGAGCAGGTGATACATCTTCAGCGTGGGGTGAGTGGTGCCGGAGGCCGTGGGGGATCTGAGACAGACCATGCAGAACATTTTTGAGCTGTGATGAGCTGGGTCGGCTGGCGAAGCTGATACTGTTAAGAGCGGAAGTATCTGAGAGTCGTGCCAGGACGGGCATGTCACGTAGGCGACCACGCTGAACCTCAATATGAAGGTGGACCACCTGGTGAGTGCGCAGTAGGACACTGATGACATCGCGCTTGATATTGGGAGAATGATTACAGCTGCGGACACGAATTCGAACGCAGTCAATGCGACGACAGGTGAGAAGGTGGGATACAAGTGCTACGACTTCTGCGGTTCTGTGAGCTGTGCGAATATACCCGTGCCGTGATACGGCGGGCATGTTTGCGACTTCTGCGGCGGCTGCGACAACAGCTATGACTGCTACGAAGATAACTGTGCGGAGTCGAAGGTGACTACGGTGAGCTCGCAGGCACGAGAAGGCGAACGAACGGATGCGGTCACTCCGGCTGGAGGCGATGGAGAGCCTGCGCGCGTGTCGGTCGATGATCTTGACAAGGACGCTACTGCTGATCCGGCTGGTGATCCCAGCGAGTCTGTGGCAGATGAGATAGCGAAAATATGAGACAGTGATAACTCAACCACGACTGCAAATGCGACGGATGAGCTTGAGCAGCCGGAATTCGAGCCGGAACCAAGTTTAGGTGCACTGCAGAAGAGGCGAAAGGACTTCGGAGACGCAGCTGCAGGCGACGACGACGTAAACGACGAAGGAGATTGTGAGGATGAACCCGAAAACTGCACAGATGGGATACAACAAGACGATGGGGATGGCGACTCATATTTGACTGACTCTTTGTCTGAGAGTGTCGGCCTCGATCCGGAACTGGGTGATCAGATCCAGTACCTGAACAAAGCACTTGCGCGCTAGGGCAGTCTGATCGAGCAGCACGCGACTGGCACCGATGCGCACAAGCACTGACAGCAGGAGAAGTAGAAGCATCTCGAGAAACTCAATCTTGTCCACAAGAGGGTGCGTGCGCTCGCGAGGAAGAAGATCGAGCATAGCGAGTAGTAAGACTGCGAAGCAGACCAAGGCCACGGCGTTTTTATCAGCACGAGGCGACTTCGGAGCGGGCGCCCAGATCGTCTTCCACCTAATGGCACGCACGCGCTGCCAGACCGCCATCTCCGGCATGCTCATGGACAAGGAGTCTGAAATCTATACGGCTTTAAAAACCAGGTAGAGCATGCCCGACGCGGAGCCGACCCAGCTGTACGTGCAGGTGCGGGACAAGCACGAGAACGGAGTATATGGAGTTAATCCACCAATTGAGTTTGCGGAAGATTACTGGAGACCCAACTTCAGGCGCTGACTGAGCGAGTTCAGCCCGACGGTGAGTTGAAAAGTGACGGTTGTATGAGTGCCTCATTGGGGGGGCTGACCATCCTACCTGGTAGCTATGTAATCGACCATACAGTGAAAGTTGTGCGGGCACGGCCGGGCTTGTTCTTTCATAATATACGACCGATAACCAGAACCACGCCCCACTGTTCATTACGTTGCCTCGTCTAGACTCAAACAAAAAGCCTTTTTCATCACTTGTTTCAACTTCATTCACTTACAGGTAACCATCGGCAAGAAGACAGGTCAAATCAGCATCTACATGTCCGTCGAAAATGCCGCGCGTCTCGTGGGGGAGACCGCGCACGACGCCATCAACCGGCAGGCTGGATATGGGACTGGAACTGAGGGTAGCTTATTGGAGCTGGTGTCTTTGCCTTCGTCCTCTACTACAAGTTCAACTGAAGAACCTGAGTACAGCAAGTCGGCGGTCGAGGCTGCAAAGGAAGAGGAGGAACATCTCATCCTTAACGACCTGCACGACGAGTCTGAGCTTTCTTCGCACCTGAGCGGCCTGAATCATCTACTTGCGTTAGATTCCGCTGGAGAGACGGAATCGCTGTCATCACCATCAGGTTCATCGTCGAGTCTGCTGGAGAAAGGCTCCCTTAGTCAATAGCCTGCACAACCCATGAGCGGGTAGTAACCTGCTGTGCATCTTGCGCGGACGTGTGCAATACGACGAGACGGATGGGCGGCAGATCTTCGAGATCACCGAGATGTCCAAGTACTTTATGAATAAGGATCTCAAATAGGCGGTCGACAAAACCATACTGAGCAACGACATGAGCGTGCTGTTTCGGGTCCTCAGCAGGTTGCAACGAGCGAGTAACAACGACGTTGCAAGTTCGATCACGAAGACGAAGAACGACCACGCAGATAACGAAAAGAAGAACGACCTCGCGTAGCTCTACTAGTAACGCGACCGAAAGCGAACACATCGAGAGGGAGGACATTCGCATCCAGATCGAGCTTGTGTTGACGGCGGCGCTGAGCGACATCAACGTGCTAAAGAACCCATACTTCATTGAGGGCCTGACGAACGGTGTCTAGTAAGCAATTGGACAACGTGTGAAAGTGAGACCCTGAACTAATGGGCATATGATCGGGGTCGGAGGAGAACAATTTGGAAGTTAAGATCGACGAGATTCTGGTGCCGGAACCTAGCGACGAGGATGATCCTGCTGGCTTCGATCCAAGCGATAGTGCAGACCACGAGAATGATCCTACGTTTGATGCGCCGCAGGAGAGTATCTCGTCCAGTTCATCCTTCGTTGAAATTGGTCACGTGCACGAACACTCGCGTGAACATGCACATTCAGCTGTGCCAGGCGTCGACGATGATAAAAGGCACGAGTACGCGGCAAATAAGCTCGAGCAGGACAAAGACGCACAACGCAAGGGTCGCACCTACGTGGACCTGCGCGACACCACTAGCGGCAGCATCGGGTCGGCGCTGAAAGGTCCGTTGAAAGCCAGGATACCGATCGGCTTTAGGTTTTTGGTTCGAAAGGGACGCAAGGAGTGGCGGCGGTATATGGCAGATGTGGACAGGCTGATGCATCACGACTTGGCCACCCCGACCAGCAAGTAGAATACCGCGTAACAAGAACGCTAGAAGAGTGTCACGTCGCAGGAAGAACACATGGCCTGATACCTCACAGACTTGTCGGACGCCATCAATCAGGAACTGATCGCGGCGTTTGACCCTTGCGAGAAGTCGCACGGGATGACAGCTGGGGGCGACTCAAGAACTGGCTATGAAAGACTGACTTCGAAATGACAGTACGACACGTGCGTGCGCACGTGATGAAAGATTCCGCAAGTCATGTGAGAAGAGACGACCGGACCCGAGCCCCTGCCGCTGGACCGGAAGGTTCGCGTGCAGGTTGAGAGAGCGCTTGAAGTGAGCAAGGGGATGGTGATCAGGAGTTACTTCGCGTACAATGCCCAGTGAAAATGAGACTGAAACGAAGAGGCAGGCCTCACTGGTGACGATTGAGACGCCGCGATAATCTGATAGTAGCGCCCCTTCGACGTAGGAAGACGCGGTGGTGAATGCGGATTTTCAAGATGGAGTGGCAGATGCACTGAGAGGACTATGCGAAGAGATCAAACCGAAGGTGCTCTGAAGTTACGGGCTGGACGTCGAAGCGGATGGCTTCGGAAGCCGTTACTACAGCGAGTCGGTCGATTCGAATACTGGTGAGGTGTCGCGGATAGACTTGATTGGCGGAGGGCTGGTGCTTCAGTTTCGCGGTGGCAACTACTGCCACCTCGAAGGTGAAAAACTGCAACAGCTGCTGGCGTCGATGGTTCTGGTGTCCCGCTAGTAATCTGCCCCACGAATGGCGAAACCTGCGAGAGATCGAGGTCGAGTCCACGGTATTGCCATGCAGTAGCGACGGGTGTACAATCCATCCTCATGCTACTAGTGGAAGTAAGAAAAAAGACGACGAGGACATGAGTACCTTCCGAGTTGTGAGAGATGCGCTATGGGACAGTCCCCAGCGACATGTGCGAACCGGATGGAGCGAGATGACTCTGCAGGAGAAACTCTCCTTTGCGTTCGCTATGGTAGGCATATGCCTGCTGTGTGGCTGCTTTGTCTTCTGCAGCCTAGTAGACACGGGACAGCCACGCAGCTGGCGCTCCGGAGGGAAGCACAGCGAGAGTCAAAGACGGGAGTTGCTCTCGGAAGATTTGCCTATAGCTTATCAGGACGAGGGATATTAAAGCGGCAGTGAGATGAATTAGGGGTGAAGGCAAGCGGCGCTTAGCGCCATGTAACATACGATTATTGGGAGCATGTAGTTTTACCTCTGTAGATAAGCTTGTGCAATAATTTGAACGACGTTCAAATGAACGGTCGTGAGAGTGATGTGTGACTCTGTGCGCAAGTGCGACAGTGAGATTGAAACAACTATGGCACGAATTGATTTGAGTGATCTTAACTATGAGCTGGGCATGTAGTCAGTTTTTGTACTTAGGTCATCGGTTATGTTGTGCATTCCTACACGTCAATTGCTTTGTAGAGAGAGACATACTCGAGAGCGCGCTACGCCAATAAAGATGTAGGGGAGCGAGTTCCGAAGTGCGATCCTCGCACTCCTCGCACTGACAGGGTGGTGGCTCGTACTGAGCGGAAAACTTTCGAAGAAGAAGCCGCAGGGACTAAGACGTTCGCGAGGAAGATGAATTGTCGGTCGTGATAATCGACTACGAATTGAGCAGCAAGACAATCGAGTCGTAACAGTTCGATGACCGAGTCTGCCAGCTAACAAACGTCCAACACTCTGACGCATTGACTTGGCCACTGGGAATGTCATTGATTTCGACCAGCAGAAAGATTCAACTACTCTCCGGCCGCGTTCACCACAGGACGACTCAGCCGTTAAGCTCTGTCTCACCGGTCACGCACGTTCTCTCGGACTGCCATCCATCTACTCGAGAATGAAGAAGAACTTCATCGATCAGCTGCCAGGGTCCACTGTAGACGTTTTCGCGTAGCTGGTGTACGACGGATTTCGCCAGAAGTATGCTGAGCAAGTTGGATTCAATAACGGTACGCACCTGCGACACACGACAGACGACGCCTAGAATCCGATGGTGAAAAAATTCGTAGTAGAAGGCTAGAAGGTGAACTTGGACTGTGGCGGACTTGGACGAGGTAGCGGTACAAAGACATCAGCGACGGAGGTTGGTGCAGATGATGGAGGTGGACTACTGAACGCGCTTGCCCACCTGGGCGTGATTAAGGTGAAGCTCTACCGCGAGTCTCACTGCAAGTTCATCGAAAAGCACGAGCAGACGACACGCTACGATCCGCTGACGCAGTTTACGTACCGCAGGGTCGTGAAGCATAGCAGCATCGCACTGAACGCCATCTCGTGAAAGTTCTACAACTGAAGTCTGTTCGACGAACGACTGTATCCTACTCGAAAGCAGCAGGAGGCGCACCGGTAGCAGTTGCAGAAGAACGTCAAGGACGCACTCGATAAGGCGATCGATGAGGAGCTCAGGTTATCTGGAGGCATAGAACCTAAATATGAGGGTGCGTTCATGGATCCTTGATCCGGTGAGCTGGTTAACCTGGGGACGCTCTCACCGTTACCAGTCCCCTGTTTTCAACCTGAATACGGTCGTACCATCAGCACTCCGCACACTGCGTGGCCGCAGTTGAAGCTGGTAGACGAGTGCTTTCGGATGGGTGAGTGAGACGAAGCCATAGTAGAAGACAAAGACGACGGTCAGACGATTTACGTGAAGGAGCAGACTTTGCACAAGGACAGGGATGGATGAACGATATAGAAACGCGAGCGTATGGTTGCGTTGGACACGAAGGCTAAGCGTGCGCAGTACCGCAAGGATCTTGAGAAGTATACTGTGACGAGTGTCGATCTTGACAGCAGAAGGAGTATGACGTTGAATAGGAACTACCGCTTCTACATCCGTCTCAGGACCGACCTGCTCTTCCAGGACCTAATCGACTTTCGAGCATGGATCCCGTACCCGTTGGATGGCGAGCGCTGATAGTAGTGTCTTCCTACACCCACCCAAGCAGGACGTGTGGTTTCTGATGGGCAGGAGAACATACTAGTAAGTGGTGGCGCGGCGTGGTGCGAAAGCTGTTCTTGTAGAAGAACCACTCGCTTGGGTGCTGTCCTGAGTATTCCAAGGCGTGGATACACGCCTGGAAAGACGTGCGTGGATTCAGTTTAGAAACGGTGAAAACGAGTTGGCGCTACGGGTGTGCGGTGCGCACGGCGAGACTGATCAATCCGGGCGTTGGAGGGAGAGATCATGTTGGTGCAGCCGAGCTCGGGGCAGACTGCTGGGGCAGTGCGAGTGAGCCCGCGTTCCGCGTTGACGGATTGCGGTTTGAAGATAGTGATCAGCTGGGTGCGGCGGTGAGCGCAAATTGTCTGACGCCCTTCGACGTCGAAGGACCGACATACGGGTTCGAAACGTTCAAGAACAAGCTGAAAACGGCGGGACTGTACTACTTGCAGGGAGTAGGCTTTGAACGGAACCAACGAGGAAGTGGGTCGGCTTCAACAACTGATTGAAAAAGCTTTTGAACGTCAAACGTGATTTTGGATGTCTATGTTGTAAAGGACTTGGTCTTGATAATAAGCTCTACGTCGAGTCAATTGGTCATGCGTGAATTCGCTCTTGTCAAAATCTGTGAATGCGTCAACCTGTTCGGCTGTTCTTGTCTCAACTCTTCACAAAGTCTTGTATTCGTCATCTCAAAAGTTACGGGATTGGCTCTAGTGCTTGTTAGTAAACCCGTATTGTGAAGTAGGACCCAACCCTTCTGTAAGTTTTATTTCCCGTTTGATTTTTTCCCTTGGGTTCGGCTTTCCCGCCGATATCTATCCGTTTTACATTTTGGACCTAGCATACGTAGGAGACGATCATAGATAACATAGTTAAACGTAAAAATTGACATTGACTGAAACAAGATATAACCACAGTCGCTCCTCCAAAATGGGCAACGCGCTCCAGAGTTCGGCGCAGTACCGCTACGAGCACAAGCCGTGCGTGCCCATCGTGTTCGTCATGCCCAACGGCGAGTCCTGGGAGTACCTGCTCACCCAAAAAGAATTCGACGAGTTAGAATTAGATTTGTAGGAAGAGTACGAAAAGAACTACCACCCGAAGGTGATCTAGTGAGGGCGGTAGGGAGGGGATGGAGTGAAAAAAGAAAAAAATCGAGAAGGCGTGGAAGAAAAAGTTTGGCGATTGACGGGACAGCCGGCGGATATCGCGGGGGAAACCACGGTAGTAGCATGATGGTAAAGACGATGGAGAAGGAATGAGGGAAGTCGGAGAAGGGTAAAACCAGGTGGGTAAGATTTCAGGAGGAGATTTTACACTGAGAAAGGAAGCGGGACTGGATCTTGCGGCATGAATCGTAGTGAGCAAAAACTGGTGCACCACCTGTAGCTGGGTGTTTCGCGGTGACTGGGGCGCACGAAGATATCTGAGGATTCGATTTTCGAGGTGTTTGGATGTCATAGGCTCGTGTGATATGGAGATGGGATGTGCATTGATTTGGATTCCGAAGTTTACCGACGCACGTGATACGGCCCGATGGGCAAAGAGGGATGAGCTGGTTAGATGGATGGAAGATCGATTGCTGTGAAAACGGAGCACGAAAAAGTGCAGCTGAGCTACTCGGCGAGTCACAAGCTGAAAACCTCGCGTAAGAGTGAGCATCACGCGGGACGGGGCTAGTAGGACGGAGGACATTCTGATGCTGCCTGACAAGGAGCAGGAGAAGTGGGCGAAATATGCTGCCGAGGGGAAAACCTGAAAAGGTACTAAGCCGTTGTGACAGAGCAACTAGTGAGAAGGTGAACGAGGAGATCTGAGAGTACCGGAAGCAGCGGCAGAGCAAGTCATAGCACGGCTACAGCCAGGACTGCAAGCAGCTGGCTTTTATTCGGTTTCGGTGAGACGAGGTAAATTCGAGTTATGATGCGATTTCGATCCGGGAGCCATCGAGCGACGGCATGGCAGCGATTCTCAACACCTTCATAGATGAAAGAGGTAGGACGTGGAAGGAGGAACCAATCGTCGACGGCTACGGTTTCTTCCAGGGCATGCAGCGAAAAACCTCGCGCATGAGCGTCTAGGAGTTCGTGCAGCTGTGTCCGCACATGACTTTGAACGTAAACATCATCCGCTGAAGTTAATGAAAGTGTGTGAGGCTAGTAGCGCGCTCTTCAACCGGCACGTCGTGAAAGAACGAGAGCACAAGGTGATTAAATTAAGAGGCGAGTTGTAGAGGTTGAAGTGAGACGACAGTAGGATCGAGGAGTCAGTCAGGGAGTGGAACGAGAACTGGCACCAGGAGATCGAGTGGGACGAGATGCACGAGGGAACGATGAAGAAATAGGTCGCTCTTTTGCTGGAGAAGTATACGAGTTTTGAGCAGCGGTTCACGAAGCATTGCTAATAAGTACCAACTGGTGGGCAAGTCCATGACGAACCCCAAGGCGCTGAGCAAGGGCTTCATAGTCCATTTTTTGAGCTAGTAAAGCGAGCTGAACCCAACCCACGATGGGCCTGTGCGAGCAGCTGCGGAACGACATAAAGAATAAACCGATCAATCTAAATTCCAAGCAGAATGAGCTCGCGCGAAACCGCGCGGAGTTGGTAGACGTGGAGGAGCACCTCGCCGGCACAGGTAAGTACGAGCATCTCGCGTAACAGGGTTTCACCAAGTAGCAGAAATTGGCGAAGAAGGATGATTTGAATTTCGAGATCACGAAGCTGGAGACCGAAACAAGGATTCTGGCGAGCGGTATCTAGTGATGACACCGCGCTGTACGCGGCCATGAAGGAGATATTTATCAAGCTGGGTCTTGTAAAAGAGGTGAACACGGAGGAAGCCGTTGCGCTTCGAGACAAGGAGGCCAAGCAGGTGCAAACCTACATCGACGAGTACTCGCAATAGATCACGATCAAAGACATATTTCAGATGCCGGTGACGTAGAAGCTGGTGCAGCACGTTGTGTAGTAACGAGTTGCGGTGACTGGGCAGCTGAAAGATCGACATGGAGTGATAAGAGACGATCACTGAGAACGTCATGGTCGAAGAATGAAATTTGTGGTAGTAAGCTGTTTTTTAGGATGATCGCGCCGGAGGAGATGAGCTCTTATCCCATGCTCAACCGCCACGAGATGCGCCAGGCGATGCTCGGATCCACGGGGCACGGGGGCGAGCTGGTCAGGATGACCATCGAGCTCAGGTAGAAGGCCGCTATCGACATCATCGCGCACCTGAAGAAAAATTTGGCGGTTTGGAACAAGGCCGATATGTGGTACCATTCTATCGCGAATTTCACTGATCACACGCTGATTCAGCAGAGGGAGTGAGAGAAGAAGGTGGCGAAGAACAAGTGGAAGAACGCGAACTTGATGTTGAGTAAAAAATTGAACCCGTTCGGTTTCACGCGACTGCAAATGAAAGATATGAAGCGCATGGACCTTGAAAAACAGAAGGATGAAAGGATTTTCGAATTCGAGGGCCGCGTGCCGCTGTTCTTCTACCGGCAGCTACCGAAGTGATAGTAGGGTGAGAAGGGAGGTAGTCGGCTTCACGGTGATGACGCACCAGGACGAGGTTGAGGCGTATGAGAAACGGCACGAGCTCGATGAGGAAGATATAAAGAGGCTGATGGGCAAGAAGGATGCGAAAAAAGTGGAGGTGTCGTCGGAGAGCAGCAGTTCTTTGGAAGAAATGAGCTCGGATGAAGACCCGAACAAATGATCCTCGTCCTCTTCGAGCAGCAGTTCCTCGTCGTCGAGCTCGAGCAGCAGTGGCGATGACTTGAAGAAGTGACGCAAGGCGAAGTGAAAGGAGCTGGCCTAGGAGAAGCTGAAGCAGGGGTAGATGAGCAGAAAAACGCAATTGAAAATCGAAGGTGAGAAAATGAAGCGGATGGAAGGCGGCGGACTGATGCGGATGTTCAGTTTCAAACGTGCTAAAAAATAGAAGAAGAAGTAGCAGCGGGACGCGCGGGCTAGTTCATCTTCGTCGTCGTCGTCATCATCATAGAGTAGTGCGTCTGAAAGCAGCGAAGATGAGGACACGAAATGAATGAACTAGCTCAAGCATCATCATCATCACCACCACAGCCAGCATCACCACCATCACGGAGATGGGCATGGCCATCATCACCACCACCACCATCACGGGGATGAGCATGGCCATCACCACCATCACGGAGATGAGCATGGCCATCATCACCACCATCACCATCACCATCATCACAAGGACAAGCCTGAGTCGTTCCAGGTCGGTCATCGCGATAGTACGGATTCCGGCGCGCATCCAGACGCATATCGCAGCGCTAGTCCCGCTACGAAGGGCAGCAGCAGCGCGAAGAGCGAAAGCGCCCCAGAGGCAACCACGGACGACGATGCTGTGCCGAAGCCGCGGCCTGTTGACCCCGACAACTTCAACCTGTTCAACAACGCAAACGAATCATCAGACTCTTCTGTGAAAAAGTCGACCAAGTGAGAAGACCGTCGGTAGGCGAGACAATAGCAGCTGCAAGCACAGGCTCTTTCGAAGTATGGGGTGAGTGAGGGCTAGCACAACATACTGGATAGTGCGCGGGATGAATACGACGATCTTTAGCATGGTATGTTTACTGCGTGCGATGAAGAACATGTACACGGAACTACTGGAATGTTCACTGCCTGCGACGACACTGATAGCTTCGAGCTGAAGATGCCTCAGGCCCAACCGATGCTGTAGATGCACACCGCGATAGATGACTCGGACTGTGACGACATATCAACTGATGATGAAGCAAACAGGTTCCTGAGTGCGTACGACGACGTCTTTACCGACAATCGAGAACGCGAGTACCACGGGTTCCGAACTGCAATCGACGATGACGACGATGCCGACGGCGATGCTGACATCCCTGTCTTCGACAACGCGGACGCTTTAGCTCGTCAGGAAATGAAGGAACAAAGCCTTCGAGTTGAGTTGATCGCGTCATCGTCCAACGAAGTAGAAAAAGAGTACGATGCCGACGCAGACGAAACTCAGTTGCGCACAAATTCAAAACCAATGCCTAACAACAAGTCGCGGCGCGAGCGCAACCTCGTGAACTCGGTGCGCGAAGGCCTGCAGGTGCAGTTCGACCTCAACCACCTTGAGACGCCTGTTCTTGAAGGTAGTCACTCCATGGCGAACAAAAACAATAACGAAGACGGCGGCAAGAAGAGAAGTGGTTCTCCCAAAGGAGGCAAGAAAACCCAGCTGCAGAAGGAGCTCGAACGCGCGAAGAAAAAAGTCGACAATCTGGACAAATAGCTTGAGGGGGTTGTTATGGGGGAACAGGTTGTTAAAAGGAAGAAAAACGCGATAGGTATGATGTATGGTGATATGTCGATTGTGGGGAAGTCGAAAGAAGAGCTCGACAGAAAGCGTAACAAGGACAAGCACAAGAAACGCTCGGACAAAGAGTTGTGAGAGCTGCAGGACGAGAAAGCCTATCTGAACAAGCTGGAGAACTTGGGCTTCAGGATACTGAGTCCGATCGAGCTGGCGCCGACGCGGTACAAACTGCAGCTGTTGTACAACCTGTGGCCGGGTTGCCTGTAGTAACAGCACCACCTAGGATAAGGGACTGCCGCCGCTGGAGGTGAACTTGAAAAGCCATCTAAAAAAGTAGGAGGAGGTGGCGTATGAATTTTCGAGGCAGGAGGCGAAGCTGATGGGTGTGAAGAAGGCGAAGTTCCAGGAAAGCTGGGAGCTGGAGAAACCAATGAAACTCGCCGAATAAACAGACGACTACTGGAACGCCATCGTCAGGAATGATCTAGAACCGGTCTACTTCGATGAATACTTTGAAACATTGGTGTGACTGACGATGTTGTGGACCTGAGGGGTTCCTCTCGTGATGGCCAACGAACCACATGTGTTGAAGTTGTTAGAGTTCTTCTTCGTGAAAGTGCTTGGCAGGACAGATTGCAGGACGAAGAACATCCGCGAAGTGAGTGAAAGGCGTGAGTGGGCGCAGCAGGCGTGGGACGCTTTCGATTCAGATATCGACGAGGCGCTCGACTAGTGAGGACGACGAGGAGGAGAAGTCTAAGTACTGAAACGAGAAGACCGCATCGATTTAGGACAAGTACGGAATTTACGAGACGACGATCAACGGGGTGACGGTGTAGGTCGACAAAAGCGGCTTGGCCGTGAGCGGCTCGGAGAAGAGGCTGTACGAGAAGCGCAAGAAGAAGAAGGCGCAGAAGCTTGCAAAGCAACTGGCGATGGAGATGAAGATGAAAAATAAGTGATAGAAATAGCAGGAGAAGGCGAAGCTGCAGAAACAGAAGGCGAACCTGAAGAAAAATTGATAACAAGGCTAGAAGAAGAAGTGGCAGAAGGGGTTCTGAAAGCAGAAGATGTGACTAAAGCTGAAGATGATGACGCTGAAGAACAAAAACGAAGTGGATTTAGATTAGGCAGAACAGGCGCTGAAGAATGAAGAGGACAAGAAGCTCTTTAAAGCGAAGCAAAAGCAGAATAAGAAGTCTTGAAAGAGCGACAAGTCTAAGTCTTCCTAGACTTCTTAGGATAAGTCGGCGGGGGAGGAGGAGAAGAAAAAACAGCGTGAGCGAAACAAGGACAATAAGGGTTCCTCGTTCTTCGGCCTCTTTAGCAGAAAGAAGAAAACGGATGGAGACGGATCTGACGCCGAAGTGCAAAAACAAAATAACAAGACGAAAAAGACTGAGTGAGCGCAGGATTTTTCGGATGTCCAGAAAAACAAACGAGTGGAGGACGCCGGCGACCGCTACAAAAAGCTAAGGCGCAGCGACAAGGTGTTTTTGTCGCGTTTTCGCTCTAAAAAATACAAACCGGACGACGGTGGGTTTATCACCGACACCTCGTGATGAGAAAGCGACGAGAGCAAAGTGCTGCGGTTGGATCGTGAAAAAGATAATCAACGACAAGATCGCGACGCGTGGAAACAATTAATTAGGCCGCGCGAGACGGTGGCGCACTACAAGGTGCACATGCAGTCGGTCGAGCTGTTTTGTCTCACCACGAAGTTCGTGAAGAAAAAACCGGTGCTCAATAAGAATAAATCTTTGAAAAGCGGCGGCGCGTGAACAGCGAAGTAGCTAGCGGACGCGGGCGGCGGGGGCCTGGAGGGCCTGGCTTGAGCGTTGAATCGGCGGGACAGCCAGGACTCTTACAAATCAGTCGATTCTGAGCTTGAATATCAAGAGATTCTCATGGACAATCCCGAGGAATATCAGAGTGACGCGGGGAAACTCCAGGGTGCGCTCGGTCACAGCGAGGTCGCGTGGGAGTTCATCCGAAAACACTTCGGGCAGCTGAGGAGCAACCCGCTGAGTCCGGCCGGGTAGGAGGCCATGTGATGAAGGGTGGCTCGTTAGTGAGCGCGCGTAGAACAGGCAGTAGAATATACTGTGAGAACTGTGAGGCGCTGAAAAAAAGGGTGGCGGCCTCCAGGGCTTCTGGGGTGAATCGATGGCCACGAAATACGCACGCCTGCAACACGCGTAGGTCGCGGGCTCGCAGGATATTTAGGATAGGAAGGTGCGGGTGCTACTCGTCGATGCAGAGTTGTTGTCGGAGGTAGTGAAAAACGTCCCTCTCATCGGTGCGCTTTTCTTTCGGGTGCCGAAGACGGAAGAAATCATCAAAGAGGAGCAGAAGGCTGAGCTGCGCAGGCTTGACGCGGAAGAACGAGAGAGGGAATGATAGATAAGATGATGACGCGCTAGGAAAAGTCTGCGCACGAGCCGGAATAAAAATGATCGGGACAGCATGAACAGTCGGGGTGGCGGCCGCGTCTTCGGTGCAAATCGATCCGTGTCTCCCACTTCTGGCGCTTCGAGTGGTGCTGGTGCTGGAGGTCCAGGTCTTTCTGCTTTGGGTGGAGGGACCGGGAACAACGCAGCACCAACCGGGGGTATCGGTAATGCTTTCGGAAACATGTTGATCGGCAACAACGGGAATAAAGCACAATTCGACCGGCTGGTCGAGCTACAGCAAAAAAAGAAGGACGACCTTGCGGGAGCAAAGAGCTGGCTGGGGGCAGCGAAGGGGAAAGTAGACTCTGGGAAGGAAGTGGATTAAGAAGGCCGGAGGTGTGGCCAATCTGTAAGTATCATTTTCGACATGATCAATGTAGCGCACATAGCGTGAAAGTCGTATTTACTGAGCCGCGGGTTATTCATGACTCGACTGTGAATTTTAATAATCGATGTAAACCTGTTAGACGATGAATGAGTATGTTGAGATTTTTATCTTCACGCAAGTCGTACTGTGCGTCTGCAATGCCTGAAGTTCGTGTTGTAAATAGTGCCGTTCTAGGGAATAGCGAAACTGACTGCGTAAGTGTTTTAGTTGTTGTCGGTTTTGTTGTGCTTATGATGTCTACACGAGCGAATGCTTAGCTAAGTAAACGGTTCTCAATAAAATCTAATGTAGCACATAGCACTTCGTAGAAGAAACTAACACCAACATAGAATAGGAATAGCTTTAGCTAGTAAATATTTATCTGGAATCAGACAGAACGAAAAGCATTAAAAAGTAATCATGCCGATGGAAGACGGCAATATCTTCGACCTGTTCGGCGAAGCAGCTAAAAATGAGAAGCGCCAATCCGCCAAGCTGAAGTGGGGGTCCTTAAAGAACAAAGTGAAAACCGGCGAATTTAAAATCTTGGAGGGCGAGGAGTGAAAGGCATAGGCTGTGAGTGAGAAGGACGAGAAAAAGAGCAAGGCGAAGGTGAAGTGGGGCAGTTTAAGAAATAAGATGAAGACCGGCGAGCTGAGAGACGCAGACGGCGGGTAAGCCTCTTCTTCAACGTCAGCTTCGGTGTCAAAAAAAGCTTCAGATAGTGGTAAGGCGAAGCAGAAAGCGTTTGCGCGGTTTTCGAAGGAAGCAAAGGAATGAAGTACCTTTGACGAAATGACAAATTTCGGCCCGACTTTGCGGGCGTTCTTCGGGCAGAACAAGACTTAGGACGGTGGCGACTCGTCGGCGTGAGTGAGTCCTGTGGTGAACGCGCGCGGGGACTTTGGACCAGAAGATGATGACGACGACATTCCGTTTCCGGAAGTCGCGGACAAGAGAATGTAAGGTACGATCGCGCCGGACGGTCTTGCGAGCGGTAGCGCAGCTCCGATGAACAGTGGGGCAAGATCCGCGAGATGGGGCAAGATCCGCGCCTCGCTGCCCGCCGGACAACGTGCTAAGGACTCAGGTATCTCTAGCTCAAAGGGCAGCGCCTTCGCATCGGTGGTGCAAAAAGTCAGGAAAAAACAGGAGACTGCTGTTCGGACGAGCGAATTGTGAATTGCTCAAGGTGCGATAGATACGGATAGATGGGAGGGGTACGTGGAAGATAGGTCGTCGTCGGGCAAAATCTCCACCAAACGAAAACAAAGCGGTTCTAGTGGTACGTCTATCGGCAGTCAGCTGTGAAGGCAGTCGGCGTGCGAGCAGTTCGTGCACCTGCAGCGGTCGAGCATGAGCGGGTTGAGTGGCGGGCCCTGAGAAAACATCTTCATGGCGTGAAAGGAGGCGTGCGATTAGAGCATGGCGGGCGGGGGTGTGGATGTGAATGAAGGCATGTGAAAGCGGATGCAGAGCTTCCACCAGAACGCGCTGTGAGGTCAGACGAAGTCAAAGGAGATAGAGCAAGCGGGTGGCTCGTCATCGTCATCTTCTCAGCCGAAAGAAGGTTAGAAATATTTTTCAGCCGTCGGTGGCGCCGTGGGCAACGAGAGCAAGTGGATGAAGATCATGAAGATGGATCGGAAGCAGTTCACCTCCATGAGGCGCAAGAACTCGCCCGGCGCATCGAGAGCCAACTCTCCGATGAACACTACTAGTGAGTTGGGAACGGGTCCTAACACGCTGTCGCGGGAAATGAGCTGACTCGAGTGATGATGAGTCATGGTGCCGAAGAATGCCAGTGCGGACTCAACTACGGGATGATTCTGGTGAGAGCTGGGCAGAGACCCCACCGGGCGAAAGCAATCTTCGCGGTCGCCTAGCACAGGCATGGGATGAGGATGAGGTTGAGCCGGGGCCGCCGGTATGTCGTGATTCTCGAGCGTGTGACGTGGCGAGCGCGTGTCGCTACATGACAGCGACAACGACAGCGTGTTGAGTGGGAGCTGACAGATTCCCAAGCTAGGTTCCAGAGAGCGCGTGGCCTGGGACCTCACCAAGAGCGGCAGCGGGCTGAGCGAGCGGTCGAGCTCGAGACAAACGCGGAAGCAGTCGAAGCGGCAGCCTTTCAGGTTGTTGGGGAGGGAGATAAAAGATAAAAAAATTGGGTGACCTGATGGCGAGACCAGGACGAAGAACGACCGGATGAGCAAGCTGAACAATATGTTCAGAGGCTAAGTGACCGCGATCACGGCGTTTACGTCGGCTAGAAAGTCGAGTGAAAAGTGAGATGACGACGCGGACTGACGGGATTCGTTGCCCCCAATGCTCCAGGTCACAGGCGCTGACGTGCCTGGCTCTCGCTCGGGCTCGAAGGACAAAGATACGCCGCCCCGCTCAGGTTCGAAAGAAACGCCGCCCCGCGCTACGCAACTTCGGCCGCCTGCACCCGCACCACAGGCCTACATGTACAACAGCAACGCGATCAGCGGGCAGGACCCGAGCACTCTAAATCAGTTGTTGATGGCGCCGCTGCTGGGCGACCAGGGCGGGCCGACCTACACGCCGCTGCCGGACACGATTTTGCCTCACGCTGGTGGCATTAACGTGGAACATCATGACGAGTATCATGGACATCACACGCCCCACCCCCAGCGAGAGCGGACTGTTATGCCAGAGTGAGTAGACGAAGATGATGATGAATATACTCCAGGTGGTAAACACAAGAAGAAACACATGCACTGATCATCCGACCTGAGCATGTCCCTCCAGCTGCAGGCGGACAACTCGGCAGGCCAAGATTCTACATCAAGCACGGAAGACCTCGTGAAGACCGCCGACAAGTATATCGAGAAAGCGGAAGAGGTTGTTGCACAGTCGTTTCACAAGTTGGTTCCCGGCTGACTGCAGATACCAGGACCAGATGCAGCAGGCGGTGCGAAAGGCGCAGGCAAAGGCATGTTGCACGCGCCCTCGCCGCACGCGCACGCGTTATTACATCATGTTTCAACGCAAAACATCATCCCCGAGTTAACCCCGGAGATGGGCGGTAGGCAAATAGCTGATATCCACTAGTGACCCGTGAGCGCACGCTGACCACGAGTTCCACACATGCCAGGACAGGCTGAACATCCGGCGGGTCAATCGACCGAGAGGGCTCTTGAGGATGGACCCGTTCCACTCCATCATCGACCTGCCCACCAAAAGATTAATTTCTTTCATGGTGCTGGCGTACGTGAGCTCGTACTTCGTGTTCGCGTGCCTGTACTACTACGTCGTTGAGGGGCTGCAGGAGTGCAATTTGGGCTTCAAAGATGGCTTCATGGACGCCATGTTCCTCAGCTAGTGAAACCTTCGCAACGATCGGCTACGGCGTGCCAGATGTTTCATTCAACAACTGCACGACGATGCTTTTGGTTTTAGCGAGCAACAGCATCTACGGCCTGCTCCTTGATGCGGTGGTCATCGGCATCGTGTACGCGAGATTTTCTCGCGGCAAGGAGCGGAGTCTGACGGTGATCTTCTCGTCGAAGGCGGTTGTGAGGGAGGTGAATGGGTCGCTGTATTTGATGTTTCAGGTGTGAGAGCTAAGGCGAAGTCCGTTGATGAGCGCTTCGATCTGAGGCTATGCGTTCAGGGCAGTGGAAGAAGAAGAGCCGGCGCATGATTTGGACGGTGGAGAAAGCGGGAGCAGTGATTCGGATGATAAGATGAAGAACATGCGGGTAAGTGTTACTGTTAACTTCCTAAAATTTGTACTCGAACTCGCACCTTGTATTGCTATTGAGTACTTCTTTCCAACTCGCTTCAGTTCTGACACATGTATTGCACTTTCTCAACACGTTCAAATTTTTGCATTCGCTTACGAGCGCTGTCAGCCGCTAAACAATTCGTCACCTCCAACATCACCATAATCAATCTCCAGGTCCTCTCCCACGCCATGCGGTTCCAGCACCCCGACGACGCGCGTAGCATGAATCTCTTCTTAATTCAACCGAATGTGGTGGTCCACCGCATCGATGCGTACTCGCCGCTGGTGCCACCTGGTTTTACTGGCTTGTCATGAGCTTATCCTTACTGGGACAAGGAGACGCACGTACCCGGGCTGGATGGCGAGTATACGACTGATATAAATGGGGGTGGAATGTGGGGTTGACATAAAAACAAGAAGCACCTGGGCCACGGACAGAACGCGCGGTGATGGAAGCACTACCGGTATCCCAATACATTAGAAAGGTGAA
>JACLAC010016195.1_pt1 | contig 33376 bp, 19 predicted proteins | sample 8027881 | NCBI WGS metagenome assembly JACLAC01 (sample SAMN15725517, study PRJNA655200) | protist metagenome | isolation source: fluorescence activated cell sorting (FACS) single amplified genomes of... | place: Spain: Blaines Bay Microbial Observatory, Mediterranean Sea | collected 2016-01-19 | reverse complement strand
CAAAGACTTGAGAACGGAGAGCAAAAAATCGGTATCCACGTTGCGCTCATGCACCTCGTCCACCACAATGTGAGTTACGCCTTTCAGATCTGGGTCACCCTGGAGGCGTCGCAACAAAATACCTGTGGTGACAAACGTAAGCCTGGTCCGCGCGCTAGTCTTGTTTTCTAGGCGGATCTGGTATCCAACTGTGTCTCCACAAGGCTCGCAGCGCTCGTCGCTTACGCGCTGAGCCACGCCAATAGCTGCAAGCCGCCGTGGCTGCGTACAAATTATGTTCACCTCCGCCCCGTGGCCGCGATCGATGTAGTCGTCCAGTATAAACTGCGGCACCTGAGTGGTCTTGCCGCAGCCAGTCTCGCCGCTAATCAGCACCACTTGACTTTCTCCGACAGCATCCAGCACTTCATACCGCTGCTTAAAGGCAGGCAAGTTGCCGCGATTTTTCAGCATGGACTGGTAGGCCTTGTCGACCTTTTTCTTCCGCGCTTGCTCGTCTCGCAACTGATGGTTGAGCGCTTCTTGCTTTTTGCCGTCCAAAGGTCGTTGTTGCTGACCACGTCGTCCTTGCTTGCCGCCGCGCCGTCCTTTTTGGGCTGGTCCATCGTTGTCCTCAAAGTTGAGAATCCCAGACGTCGACGCAAAGTCGGTGCCGATTGCATCTCGAGCGGGGAAGGCGAAACGCGGCCTTTTAGCTACGACTTCTGGAAGTAAGGCCCTCGCGGCGTCCCAAATCTCGTACAGCAGCGGCTGCTCCCTTAGCGTAAGCGCCAGCTTGTTGAGCTCTAACGTGACGCACATAGTAATGTGCCGATTAAGGTCGCTGTTAAAGAAAAGTACTGCGCCGCTTTGGGACGGGTAAGGAGCCACTTTGGGGTTCCCAGCGTCAATTGGGCACAGCACTTCCACCGTGCTAAGCCCCGGTACGCCTTCGATTTCACCCAGTTTGAGCACATGGCGGTCAACAGGCCCGTACTTTCCGCCCGACACTGTGCTCGTGGTGAGCTCGCCCTGACCAAACATGGATTCGAGTGCCATCACCTCGTCGGCGCGCATCTGAGCGAATTCCTCTTGGAGTTCCGAACTCGCCTGCTCTTCTGTGCGTGCAATAGGCCAACTTTGACCATCTAAATGCTCTTCAACAAATTTAGAATAGAGGTCAAGCAATATTTCGTAATCTATATGGTCAGGCGAGGAAGCGGTGGGCAAAGCTTGCGCCTGGTCCCCAGTGAGAGCGTCAGCAAGCAGCGCCATGCAAATTTCAGGCATGGTTTTAGGCCGCCCAGCGAGCACCTCGAGCTGTTTGCCACGTGGATCAAAGCCTTTAGGAAGGTACTCTTCAGGGGCATAGATGCACAGCCAATCCAGATAATCTGCACGGGAGGCGTCCTGGCCGAAATGCTTGATGGCATCTTGTACATCCTCGGGTCTGAACCCGAGCTTGACCAATGCCTCGCCATCTTTATTCAAATCAGCTTTCCCCGCCTCGACGCCCTCCTCCTCTGCATCTTGGGCATTTTGCTGCTGAGCAAGACTTGCAGAATAGGCCCGCACTACGCCCTCCACAAAGGTTCGGTTTTCCTCGCTCATAAATACGGTCATGTACCTGTTGCTTCGCTTGTGGTTTTCTCGCACACGATCCACCGCCCGCCGCTCTTGCTTCTTAGATGCCTGCGCAAGCCTCCGCTCGTAACCGGTCGAATACTTGCCCTGCTTAGAGATGGAGAAAGGCTGATTTGCCTCTGCAGAATCTGCACTAAGCAGGGATCGACCGCAGTGGCTGGTTGGGGTAAAAACTGTATCCGTCGCACTACTCCCCGAAACGCTCGCCGGGGCTCGCGGCGGAGGTTCCTTGGCACCGGATGACTTTGCCCCGCTATCCTCGTCATCACCAAAAGCAAAAGCAGCTGACAGGTCAGCCAGGTCAGCCTCGACCTCCTCGGCCGCTTTAGCAGCAGCAGCGATTTCCTCCGCATGTTCACGCTTTAAGTGATCTTTAAGGCCGTGCTCTTTCTTAAACTCCTTCCCGCACCATTCACACGAGAATGTCTTGGTGTCAGCGCCTTTCCCCTTTTTTCCTTTCTTACCTGTGGCTGAGTCTCCGCTCCCACTGACGGGCAGCCCGCTTAGCTGCAGCCAAGCCGTTCGGTATGGTTCTGGAAGCTTGCGGTCATGTTGTCGAGCGCCATCCATCTGGTGCAGCATGAGGAGCGCCGTCGCGTGCTCACTGGCTAGTTTGTCCGAGTAGTCCTCATTCGTAACAAGGACCACGTCTTTTTCCGAGACTTTTTTGGGATCCTTTAGGACTACACGCGTGCGATACCGACCAGCTGGGCATCCAGCTGACTTGTACAAGGGTCTCGGTCGTTTGGCTCCCTGACAATACTCTGACAGGAGCGTCTTTGGCGTCCTTTCCCACTCCTTTATTTCCATCCTGGACATCGACGGTAACACAAACAAAATTCCACGTCATGGTTAGTCAGCCAGCCAGCTAGAATTCAGCCAATAGTTGTATAAAATCCATCAAAAACTCAACCAAGCAAACGTTAAACGTACCCTTGCACCGTCACGGTGCCGCGCGACTTAATCACATTGCCCGGCTTAGGGTGCCGCCCCATCTTCTCTCCTGCAGATGGATAAACTCCCCGTCCCGATCCAAAGAAAAGCCAGGTAGAACAGTTTACCTCAGTAGCCAACTCTGTTGGGCCGAAATCCCACTCGAGCACCAGCTGCGGCTTGTCGCACTGGAAACAAAACGGACGACCAGGTCAACGCCGGCGCTGCTTCCCAGCCTTCACGTCTCAATTTACCCTGATGGACCTCGAATTGCGCCCTTCGTATCGGGGACTCCAAAAAAAAATCCCCCAACATGGCTGCGCTCTCTCCCACCCACTCTCTCTCTCTCTCTCTCTCACTCTCGTTATCTTGCGCGTGGCTTGCTGATCGTTGGTTTGGAAGCATACTTAGCCTTTCTATCTCTCCGGGTAGGTAGATAGATAGATAGATAGATAGATAGATGGGGAATCCCGGGGCTCGTACTGCGGTGTTCTACTTTGTACCCGAGGACGGGGACGATGTCAAGTCGCCCAACGTGTTCTCGCTCGGGCGCGCCGCGGACAAGGTCCGGCTGGGCGACGTGAAGAAGACATTCCCGCTACCCGGGGCCTACCACTTCCGCTTTAAAAAGGCATTCAAATCCACGTTTGTCTGGATGGATGTGTTGGATGACTTTGAAGTCGTACCGCGGTTTGACGGGGCAATCCTAGCCAAGGTTTCCAGATTACGCGCCGCGGGACGAGCCCCCACCCCGGCTGCACATTATGTACACGGCCATGCGCCCCCAGTCCACCATAGCAGCTCTAGTAGCAGTAGAAGTAGTAGTAGTAGTCATTCCTCTGTAGCGATTCCCTCGTCCGGGTCTGCCTCTGACGTGCAAAATCGGACACCGCAGCTCAACACAAAGTCGAGCAGCAGCGATCTGCTAGGACTGCATTCTCCCACGCAACATATCCCTGTGACGGTCCCACCTATGAGCACCACACCGCCTATGGTATCGAGCACATCCAATGCCACTGGTGGAAGTGGGCTATTGGCTCCTCCTAAGCAAAAACCGGCGCAAAAGAATAACAAGACAGATGACATGATGGACCTGGACTGGTCTTCGATACCGAGTCCTTGCCCGTCGCCGCCCCCAGGAGCTGGAGCTGCTTCGCTTAGCCCTATGAAAGCTCGCCAAGGGATTGGTGGAATGGGCAGCGGGATGGCTAGGCCAAGGTCGACTTCGCCCGTTAAAAAGCCGCAGGCAAAACAAAATCTCATGGTGCCAACTGATCTCTCTAGTGCTGCCAAGGATTTCAAACTGTAACTTGTAGCAGTATTTAGCAAGGTAAACATGTTGCATATTCATATTTCTTCATTCTTTTCCGCTCTTATCTTTCCGAAACGGTCTTTTTATTAAACTTCAACCTACTGTATCCCGATTCCGAAATGTCAGACTTAATGCCTGCTTAAGCCACCACCAACTGCAAATATGTTTCGAGACCACTTGGGAATCTTGTCTTTCTGTTCGCCGACGGACTGATTCGATCCTTTCCCGTGCTTTTTCAAAATCGAGAAATCCTGCGGTTTGTCGCGATGATCATGCTCTTCAATAACTGCGGGAAGTTTGGAAGATTTTTTAACTGGAAATAGAGGCCCAGATTCGCGTATGATTTGAATGTCTTGCACGGCAGCCTTTTTAGAATCTGTCAACGATATTTCGGGCTTGCACTTGGTGCTACGGATTGGCGCAGATCGCAAAGGAGCATATCTGCGCGTGACACTAGTAGTGTCTTGGATCTTGCCCTTGTTCGCCTCGTTGACGATATTCCATTCAGAGTTTGACGTCGCGGCACGCTGTGATGAATATTTTAACCCGCATTTGCTACAATGGCAACTTACACTTCGAGCCCGGCTTATGATTGCTTTTCTATTCTCGTCACAGTCTGATACTGGATCAATTTCGCTACCAGCCCGAGTCCTTGTGCGTTGAATGATCTCACTTTGAGCCCGACCTCTGGCTGAATTTTTCCTTGCTTCTTGGCGCTCCAGCTCCAGTACAGAGCGTTGCAGCTCTAGCCAATGACGACGGCGCTCTCGTTGCATCATTTCTCGCTCCCTGTTGTCCAAAGCCTTTCTCGCGCCTACCTTTCCTGCTTTTCGACTGCTTGTACTCTGATTTGCCACTTGTTCAGCATATGCAGTAATGTCCACCATGCTGTCACTCAAGCTATTCTCTCTTGCCGCTGCTGTGTTAATTTGCAAATCGGACCTGGAGTGAGACCGTGATTTGGAGCCTCTCAGGCCGCTTCGGCTGATGAAGTTCGAGTTGCCCATTGTGGTTGATATGGAACAGTTACTAATAAGCTAGCAGGTATTTGATGTGCCAACGTGCCGAGGTATTAGTATAGAACTTAAGAAAGTATACAGCTAGAGAATTTGAACGATTTAGGGGTTTGTTTGGTCTCAAAATTGTTTTCGGGTTTGTTTGTCACACGGTGCAAATTGTTTGTGTCTCAAAATAATTTGTTTTCAAGGAAAAAGTTCCCGATCAACACATCATTTCCTCTGGGTCTGTTTCTTTGGGCCACTGGCACCGACTCGGAGGCTCACTGATTCAGCACGTAATACTAAAATCAGGGCGTCTCACGCCACTCTTTACGTATCCTTACCTTTTTCAAAAGGTATGTAATGAGACTCATTGTCAATTGTTCTCGCAACCCCTAGGGCGTGTCGCAGAGGGCCCCGGGGGTCGGCGAGCGGCTTTTCTTACACACAAAAAAAAATCCGAGCAGTGGTATTTCGGTGGAAAGGCGACAGCCTCGCTTAAGGTTTGAAGTTTGGAGTCTTTGGACTACAGAAAGATTTGTCAGCCTTGTGACCACTAGCTGAATAACCGCTAGACGCTGTCTCTTTGTGACTCTCTGACAACTTACACTGTCTCTCGGGACTTACAGGCATAGACAGGAGATGCCCGAAAATGGTGGGGATGTGCCGAGAAGTTTGGAAATTCGGCGAGAACATCTTTGTTGAAACGAGGCTCGTGCACAGTCCCACACACTGGCACCTAAATGCAGTACTATTTTGTATAATAGTCTTGGTGTTGGGGACGCATTGCCTGAACCGGCGCATGGACCGACGCCCGCACTGTGCATGCAGCCAGGCTGTTACCATTACATCAACATTTTGTGTTCAGCGGGGGCACTGGCAGCCTGACAAAAAAAACTTGAGTAACTCGAACAACACATTTTTTTCCCTCACTAGCAGGCTGAACTTAGCAATATCAAAGCACTGGCATACAAACGAAAGCAAAATTCACTGCCAACCACAGCTTTGTACACCCCTAATAACCGTGTCTTTGAAGCAGTGTTAGAGTGGGCCTCAGGCCAGATGCTTCAAGTATGCATTTTGCTTAATTAAAAGTTACAAAAAGGTGAACTAAATTTTTTACCATTTTCAGCCATTCCAGTCCTTGAGATTCGGACTCCGGGGCCAGCTAGTCGTAATCATAAGCAACGGAGTGCAACATCCAAATCTCGATATTGCCAGAACTTCGCCGAAAGAAAGGTATACCTTTGGCTCAGACGAGCTACTGAATAGCAACATTTCGGCGAACGGTGACTAGCTCCTATTTTGTGGTCGATTTCTCGAATCGAGAATATTCAGACATTCTGTTTGCTAACTGCCAGCGTTCGAAACTTCACATCACAACTTTTAGAAGAACCAATCACCCTGTAGACATCTGGGATAGATGAGCAAGGCAGCTGAAAATACATAATCGGGTAGCGTTCAAGGAACCAATAAAATTGATAGCCTGAAGCCTTTCGCTCTATTTGATCGAGAGAACTGTTTAGCTTGTTGCATCAATGGTTCTTGACAGTCGACGTTACGATCAATTTCAACCCTACATGTAGGTGCATTGAAAAAGTTTTCCAAAATGTGCTTTTGAAAGGCCCTACCGTGTAGTGCGTTCGCCACACCACCAATCTCACGTGCAAGCATCTCCTCTTGCGACGCCATCATTTGATTGACAGTTCTACGCTTTCTTGCGGAAGACCAACCAGGTAAGCTTAAATTGTTGGGACTCGGACTACACTTTGCTGCAACTGCGGCGCCTTTGTCTCGACATGGTTTACAGTTCAAGTTGGACTTCAAATTCCCAGAGGAGCCTGAGGCATACTAACTGCTTGATGAGTCATCAAGGCACTTAAGTCTGGTATCAATGGTACGGGACTGTGTGTAAGTCTCCAACCCATAAAAAGACGCACGCTTGCAAAAGTTTTTTTTTCCCTTGCTTGCTACTACTACTGTAAGGAAGAAAAGGCTCGGATGAACATTCGACCCAAATCTATAAAAATCCTGCCTTCAATGAACAAAATTGGGGAGAGATATGATAGTACACTGCCAGCCTGAGTGTCAGAGTACGAGAGGAGCGGCTGGAGACTTTTCACAAACCCGTTCCATCGGGGTCGGCAAATGATCCAGCCAGCATTACTGCCAAGTATTCAAGTCAAAAGCTACAAAAGTTTGACCTCAGGCTGGATTAAGAGCAGCGACACCAACTCAGGCTAGATCCCTTCTGCCGTGGCAACATTCAACATACAAAGCGGAAGGGGATGACCGTGACAATTCAAAAGTTGATACGCACTCTTTACTATCATGGTGTTTATTTCTTATTTCTTAGTGTAGATCTATCAGTTCAACTTGAAGTTGTCTTTCAACTTTGCAGTCTTCAAGTTGGACTTCAAGGATGCCAGTGCGTTGTAGCTTGGCTAGTTTGGCCTTACGTCATAGCAGTCCGTAGTACTTGCAACTTTCTTCTTCCACATGTGTCCTAGCCAGCAATTCATGTAAAATTTACGGTTTCCGTAGGCGCCCTTCCCGCAGGTGTCCTTAGCACCAGGGTGCTTGAAAATGCCTGTTCCGTGCTTGCAGTCATTGAGGTCTTGGATGCAACGGTTCACGCAGTCGTCTTGGGTCTTGAAGCCACGCTCTTTAAAGCTGAAAATGGTAGTAGGCCATTTTGTCTGCCCATCTTTCATCATCCAGGTGTGCTCCTTCTTTGTGCAAAGATCTTTACCAGAACCGTGGCGGCACCACTTGACAGATTCGCCCTCTGTGGTAGGTATGGGAGTCGGTGCGTGGCTCGGTTTATGGTGATGAGATGATTCAACTTCAGCTCGAAGAGCGGAAGCGTTAGCAATAGCTGCGAAAGTAGCACTGGCAACAGCTGCCACGACTAAACTAGCATACTTCATTGTATTTTTCGATCTTGTCCTATCAATGCAAGTACTTCAAGTTAAAATATGCTGAGTTTATGCTTTGATCAATGATTTATGCTTTGATCATGTCACAGTGACGGTCTCAGTCGGATTGTTTTGAAAACTTGATTGAACATGTCTCGTTCAAAAGTTGAGCCAGGAATCCAGGATGCCCTCCCTGGCTGAACCGTGACTCCACTTACTAATAGAAACTCCTCCGAGTTCAGCACTGTCAATCAAGAGTTAATGGCGTTTGGCGTTGTGGAGCATACTGACACGCACGCCATAATGCACCCATGACTGTAATGTTGGCATATGGTATATCATTGGGCACGTAGTATCACTAGCTAGTAGTAATGAGGAAGAAATTGTCGGCCTGGATGAATTCAACTTCAAGTTCTGACGTTCAAGTTCCGACTATCATACGAAATCATGATCGCTGAACACTCAATTCAGATTCTCCACTTACTAGTACTAATAGAAACTCCTCCGAGTTCAGTACGCCAATCAATAGTTAATGGCGTGTGGCGTTGTGGAGCATACTGACACGCACGCCATAATGCATCCATGACTGTAATGTTGGCATATGGTATATCATTGGGCACGTACTAGTATCACTAGCTACTAGTAGTAGTAATGAGGAAGAAATTTTTCGACTGTCGAAATTCATTTGTCACACGGTGTCATGCGAATTTTCCCTGAAAATTCAATTCAGTACGACTACCAGTATGAATTTTCCTGAAAATTCAATTTTGTGAAAACATTGTTGTGAAAATCATTCGGTGCTAAAAGGTGATCCATGTGTACGCGCGCTAAGTAACACCCTTCCTGCGTACATATTGACAGTGCGACCACCCGTCCATGCACCAATGCGAATCGGTTAACTTTTGAAAGAACAAACATAAGGAAACTGAATAGTTTTTGGGACTCAGAGGGGGATTTGATGAATTTACTTGAATTTCAAAGTTACGCAAAAATTTTATAAAGTTCAGCCTGCCAGCGGCAGTTTGTGTCTCGGAGTCCTCAGCTGGCCACAAGTAACAAAAAAATACGTTGAGAAAGCACGCCAAGCTCAAATTGAATTTTTCATCTCGTTTATCTAACTTTTTAATTTCAGAAGTTTGGATACAGAATAAGGATCGAGAACTAGAAAGCAGCAAATCCCATACTACATACAAAGAAACAGCCTCAGGTCTTTGTTGAAGAAAAATTGGCACACAACCATGAAGTTTTCTACGATGATTCTTAATCTTGTCGCCTTCTTCGCCTCGATAACATACTTGGAAGCCTCCAGTGCCATAAGTGCGAAGAAATATTTCGAGGCGAAGCCACTTTGTGAAGGTGGCCGTCCGTTTAAAAGAGGTCTCTGTGCCAACAAGGATTGGATTTGGAAGCTGCCACATGAAGAGTCCAATGCCATATGGGGTTACGATGGTAATGGAAACCGCGGTTTTGACTCGAGGGAAGCATGCATTGCGAGCTGCTACAATTGGTTCAACAACTGCAATGCGAAGGAATGTAGAAGCAAGCATGCAACAAATGTCATCCTTTTTGGAAATGACAATTTTGGCAATACAACTTCGAACTAAATCACGAGGTTTGTCCCGGATGCCCTTATCGTCACACTGGCCAATGATGGTCACATCATGCAGCCGATCCTGGACTGCTACTCACAAAACTCGTAGGAGGGAGGACGGGTGAGAAGTAAATGGGCAGAATAAATATTTCGATCAAAATGTCTTTTCTTCACATCATGAGGGGTAGTTTCGTAAATAAAGATTCGTTGCTTTGTCGGTTTTTGCTCACATTGCGCTCATGATGCAGCAGTGAACTAGTCTAGTTGCAGAGATATCCATAAAGGTTTTATCCCTTTCCATCAGTTTTATTCTGCCAGTTCCTGTGCGACGATTTGCGTCGCGCGTAGATCTTGCTCCGTAAATTCCTCCAATTTGCCCTTGTCGTTCCGTCTGTTGACAAGGTGCAGTGCTGTGACGAAATGACCCATATCCTCCAAGATGGGTGTCGCTAATTGCGTCCCGGGCCCGTATTATGTAGAGGGCACTGCAGCTTGATCATTGATCGAAAACTTCAAGTTGAAGTTCAATTGAATCCCAAATTGTATTTCCAGAGTCGAGGGAAAAAACAAATTACATGTATGGCGAGGAGAGGACTTGGTTGTGTTCTCAGCGAGCATCCATGGGCTGCACGAGCTCGACACAGGGGCGTCCCCAGGGCCCACACCCCCCTGAGACACTCGGCAGTGATCCAGTGCGCAAGGTGTTCTTTCTGGCCGTAAATGGGTCGACTGGCGGACAGGTGGCGCAGCAGCTGCTGGACTTGCAAGTCGACACGATGGACATGCGCCTGGACCGAGACGAGGTCGCCACGGTTCGCGTCTTCAGCCTGAAGGATAATGAGAAACGGGAAGCAGCATTTAAGGAGGTCGCTTCATTGAAAGATAGCTGTGACGTACGAGTTGTCGCTTGCGGCGGTGATGGGACAGTCAAGTGGGTTATTTCCTGCTTGTCGAAAGTTGATTCGTTGAGCGTTCCTATTGGAGTAGTTCCCTTCGGCCCCCTTCGGGACTTTCTTTGCCACTTATCACACCACGAAGCAAGTTCTGTACAAACGCTACGCTAACACTTTGGTACCGCACGACATCGTTGCTGAGATCTTCTTTTGCCTTGTGCGAACCGGTCAGACGTTTCAGGCTGTTCCGAACAGCCTTGCTCGCCATTTTTGCTGTACCTCAACGAGGGTACCGCACCGGGCCAACCAGTCGTGTTACCGTCTTGGTTTCGCCGTGAAAAGTCGTGCCCAACGCCTAATCTGACAGGGCAACCGCTAACTTGCGTGTCCGGTTCGTTCCCTCGTTGGTTACGGACGACTCAAGGACCACCACCCGATCGGTTTCCTCCTTGAGACAAACCAGTCGGTACGGACTGAGCGCTCTCTCCTTGTTTTTGGCGTTGCTTGTCGTCGCCGCCGCTTTTCGCCGCCGTCCTCGAGCAGTCCTCCTGTCGATTCAGTCAAACCTTGAGAGTTGGCCGGTACAGCGCGCGCTCAGGTCGTGCGGGCAAACAACAAACAAACAAAGAAGAGGAAGAAACCAACAAAAAAAGTTCCCGGAACTGAACTCTCGACTTTTGCTAATAGCGAGCTGGAACAGGAGACCATGGCAGTCACTTTCTTTGCGGGTGGATAATTACGTGGCGTATAGGTGTGTGAATCAGTGCGTGCGAGTTTGCGTGAGTCATTGCGTGCGAGTTTGTGTGAGCGTGCGCACCCTTGATTGATAGCTAACATTTTTAATGGTGGCTGTCGATCCAATCTAATCCTTGAGAGGATCCTTGAGCGTAGTATGTATTGTACAAGTATGAATCAGACGAAGAGGTGGAGAACGAATTGGAACATCGTTTTCAGTTTGGCATTTTGGTCGGGGCATGTGTTTCTGCAGATCCCCTTTTATCTTTAATTCTTATCCTGTGGATCAAGTGGTGCCAGTGAAGAATCTAAGTTGTCCGACGATTGGAGAAAAAGGTCAGATTCAATTGAAAACGGATTTTTTTTAATCCCCAGGCTAGTGACATGCGGAACATGAGGATGGGGCTTCGCGCTGTTGTCGTAGGTGCAGCGAGCGTTGCCCTCGGTGGATGGTGGGTAAAAGCAAACTATGATGCGGTTTTTACGGTGGGCGGGAGTGGTTTGGCGAGCGTTTTGCTGGCGGATCACAGCCAGTGGCATGTTCCAAAGGACAAGCTGGATTACTCCGATTTGAGCATGTGGGCAGCACACCCAAGCGTGAAGGATCTTGCAGATACCCTTCCTGTACAATCAGCTAGTGAACACGGATTAAAAGATCGTCAAGACGATGCAACCGCTGACGTTTTCTTTGTGCATCCAAGCACTTATTTTGGTAGCCAGTGGATCGCTCCAGTAAGGAGCAAGTTGAATCCCTTGGGCTGGAGCTCGGACCTTATTGCATGGATTGTAGCAGGCGTTCACGGAAACGCTTTCAACGGAGTAGGAAGAATTTACTCCCCGCGCTACAGGCAGATGAGCGGTCTTGGATTTCTTTCTAAAGACGAAGACTCGATCAAGTCTGCCATGGATTTTGCCTACAACGACCTCCGTCGCGCCTTTCAACATTTTTTGGCCGAAACAAAACAAGACACACCGTTTTTCCTCGCCGGGCATTCTCAAGGGTCAATCCATCTTGGGCGACTGCTTGTCGAAGAAGTGGCGCCAAACCCTGCATTACTCAGGCGCTTTGTTGCTGGTTATTTGCTTGGCGGTCCTTTGACTGCCAAGGATGTCGCCCCGATCCCAGTATGCGCGAGCGCATCACAAACAGGGTGCGTCGTCGGGTACAACCTGTTTTGGCATGGGGGAAATGCTCAAAAATTTGTTCTGCTTCCTGCCAATGCATCTCTTGCACAACGAAAGCAAGTCATTTGCGTCAATCCATTGTCTTGGAAGGCGAACGAAGACTTTGTACCCGCACATGCAAACCCAGGAAGTCGTCCGATTCAAGTTGCCGATGCTATTTTGGGGGGCGATACCGCGCTTGGATTTGGACGGTTGAAAAAAGGACTATTTTCTGCGCAATGCTCAAATGGGGTCCTCTGGACTGAAGCGCCAAGCTCGAGCGGATTTCATGTCACTGGCGTTTTCCCTGGATATAACGCACATGGCGGAGAGACATCGCATTATTGGCTCGCCTTGCGACAAAATGCTGAGCAGCGTTTCAAGGCGCATATTGAGTAATAGTAAAACTTATGTTTTCAAATATTTACAGTATTTTGCAAGAATGCTTGAAGGATCGAGGTTGCACAAACATAAATCAACGGCAGTGCCGTACGGGCAGTTGCTGATCGGGGGAAGCCCTGCAGCAATAAAATCTTGAGACAGCATCCACCCGAACCAAGCAGATATGATAATGCCTCTTATAAACATGCGCGGGCGGTTCTTCCACGCCCATATTAAGTCAAGGCCGCTTTTCTGTTCAATAAAGCAGCATATCAAATCGGCAACAATTTCTCCCAACCCCTGTACGAGCGTAGCGCGAATAAGCCATGCAAGGGAATCATCCGAGGTAACTTTGTCAAATGGCTGTTCTGTTGAAGTAAAAAATGGCCAGGGGTAGGCAAGAATTTGTTGTCTGGACAAAACGAGCTCTACTGCAGTAGAAAAGATGCCGACGTACTCGGCAAGCATTTCGCAAGTAATTACCATGGAGATGAAATAACGCCGCTGGACTATTCTTAGCATCCTGTTCTTGCCCTCAAGTTTTGCTGCTTCACCTAGCACAGAAACGCTATGTTTTCTCGTTTTAGCTGCTTTCCTAGCAGTCATTTCCATCATCTTCTTTAGGTCTATAAGGGTTGTCTCGTGTCGCTTGGTGCGCCGTGTCCCTGAGGTGTTCTGCATTTCGATCGTTCTTATGCGCGACGTTGCTACCTTTCTGTCTCTATGCAAGCAGCTCTCGGCCGCCCCAACTGCTCGCCAGCTTGCCAAGATGCACTCTTCCTTCATGTCCCAAAGTGAATCAGACAATGCAGCAAAAAACAGCCTGACTATTGCATCGCGCTTCCTCATTGTGGTGCGCAGAAAAATTTCAATTACCGCTTGAACAGCGACCCAAGAAACAAGCACGGACATGTTATTCAAGTTGGCTACCGTCATTCGCGAATACATGGAGGAAAAGACCTGAAACCAAAAATAAAATAACCAGGACAATTCTCGGCGCGGCTGGAGCACGCCCTTCTTATCCAAAATGTATTGACTGGCGGCTAGGTGCCAAGCCTGGCCGACAGTCAAGTAACGCGAGACCTCTCTCAAAAGAGGAATAATCAACATGATGCGTACCGTCATATTTGTGTACACCATGGTAAAAAAGACAAGAGTGCACGATGCGAAAACAACGAAGAGAGCTATTATCACCTTGGGCACTTTGGAGTCCCGCGGCAACGACAACTTGAACCCCACATACATGAAAAAGGGTCCGTAAAACAGCTGAAGTGTATGAAACCATGGGTTACCTAGGTAGATGCTTCCATAAAAGTAGACAGATTCTTGCATTAAGACTGATATGGCCAGCACCTTAGCGTACATACGCCATGTTGCGAATGAACGGCCGCAATAGTAGAGCATCAGGAGAGGAAAGAAGAATAGAAACATCACCTTGTACCACGCAAGGTGGTAGAGCCACAAAAAAATCCTATCTGTGAAGCCAGCACGCCACGTCGTGTCAATAAAGATGGGATCTTTGTTGAAATAATCCACTTTGAAGAGCGCGTCCTGTAATCCGCCCTTCTGGTATTGTTGTTTTTCACCAGACATGAAATGCATCCAAAAAACTGGGACAGTCCCAACCAAACTGGTAATAATAATCTGGAGAAGCATGTATGCTGAACTAAGAAAGATGGTGCACATTTTCCATGGCTCCCAAGGTTTCCGCGATTGCTTGGTACTGAGCTCGATTGAGGAAATATCCTTTGGAACTTGTGCAGAGTTAACGAGATCTGATAGGGCATCGCCCGTACCAAGGTCTTGGTTTTGCTCGAAATCCTCCTCATTTTCTTCAGCTGATTCGAGATCCCCTTCTTCTTCAATCCTTGATTCGTTATTTATAATCGGAACAAACTCAACAACACTAGAAAGCAACCCCCGCTGTAAGAAAGAACTGTTCGCAAATTTGTGCTCGTTGGGTTGGACCTTGGCATGTGATGCGGGACTAAAATGCATTCTTATACTTGCAGCGCGAGACAATCTTCTAAGTGCCCCTACACCCTGCAACTCGTTATCTGACCCTATCGTTGAACTTATCATCTCAAAAAAGCTAGGTTGTGAGAGGTTTTCGTCAATCGCCCTAACTTCATCTATGCTGAGTTTCGTTGCATCAATATCACACGAAAGCATTTCGGAAGCCAGAGAGGAGTTGCAGACAGCTTTTATATCGGAGAGCAAAACGACTAATCGACTTTGTCTTCGAGAAGCATCTCCAGCCCCTTGTTTAGGGTTGCGCTCTGCGTCACCTGCGTTGCGACTCATTCTGTTGATGGACTTCAACTCTTCTCCGGCTCGCCAGCGCTGGATGCACTGGCGGCCGCTAAGGTTGAGTTGGCCAGCAGCGGCGCTGGTACGGCCCGAAAAATGGAGCAGTCCACGGCGATGGCAGGGCTTGCCTCGGCCTCACTTTGTTTGCCTTGCCAAAGTGTTCCGTTCGCCTTCTTCCCATGACATTGTGATGTTTTATTCGTTTCACTTTTAGCCACTTTTTCACAATTACTTTTTCACCACGAGATTTTTTTTTCCCACCACGAGATTTTTTCTCACCACGAGAAATCTAAATCACCTGCAGGTTCTCCCTCCAAATCACCTGCAAGATCTCCCTCCAAATCCCCTACAAGTTCACCTACGGGTGGGCTTACCCTCTAGTTCTCCCTCCAAATCCTCTACAAGTTCACCTACGGGTTCGCCCTCCAAATCACCTACATAGTTGTTCGTGATCAAGTTCTGTGTTAGTTCCAACCAACAGAATCTGCAAACTTGATTCAATATTTCAAAAATAGGATTCTGCAAAACTGCCAGATCTTATGACACATTTTATGGATCTGTGTTCACGTGTTAGTTTGATTTGGCTGGGTTTGGTTCACGAATGCACGGCTTTCACATCTTATCTTCTTGGAGTGTGGCCCAACCCTCAGGTTTCACAGAGCGTCGCAAGTACACGAATAGGGGTTTGTTTGTTTTTTGCACGCCGTAGTAGGGATCCAAGGTTTGCTTTTCCGCTCCGGACATCTATCTATCCTGAAGAGCGCGTCGTGCGAAAACTAAGGGTGTTGGGGGTTTTCGTGGTGGCTGCATTCGCATGCGTGGCAACTGTAGCAAGAGCCAGTGATTCTGTGTGGAGGTGAATGAACACTGGCATAAGAGGAAAGGCAAAGAAAGATTGAGGTCAAGCTAAAAAAGGATTACAAGAAGAATGCACAGCTTGCTGTATGGCATTGTTATTTTCTTGATTTTCATCGGCAACATAATGCAAACAATCCATGCGCAAGATTTAGACGTAAGAGCTGGTGGATTGGCGTTAAAGGTGAAAGGCCAAAGTGGCAGCTTCACAATATCACAAGATGAAAATACATACCCAGGTAGTAGCAACGATGAAATATCCATAAAGTTTGATGCGTTGAGTGAGGTGGATTCCCTGGGTGAAGAAACTGAGAACAAAGCCAATATCAATAGTTTCGCAACAACCAATTTTACGTTCGGCGATTTGATTTCTACGAACTATTCAGGTGTGCAATGCAGCGCAGTAGATTTCACTGCCATCCTGGACAGTGAAATAGGCAGCAGCGTGACAGTCCGCGCTTATATTTTCACAGAGAACGGAACCGTCATCAATATAGGGCCTGGTGTAACGGAATCGTACAACGTGAGTCAAGGTGCAATGAAGTTTGATATTGTGGTAGAAGGATTCCCTTTTTGTGACAGTGAGGACTCGAGTAATAATTGTAACAACTCGGAGACAGGCGTGGCTTTAGACTTGGACATTATAATGAAAGGATCAGGAGGAGTTGACCCGATTAAGCGAGTCGAAAATGATCTGACTTTTGACTTGGGCGACGGCCTCACAGCTGAAATGAGTTCTATTACAGTAAAGGACGGCGTGCCAGAGCTGATGGAAAACGGTTTTCCTAGCGTCTCAACAAAAGGAAACAAAAGTGTGATGACTATTCGTTTTCCACGCTTTATTGGAAATGTTACTTATGACCCTATTCTGAGCGGCTTAGTAGGCCGGGGATCTGGAACAGTTTCTACTCCGGCACCCACGAAAGATCCAACATTTCATCCAACATTACAGCCAAGCCAAGCACCATCTAGGCAGCCATCTGAGGCTCCTAGTGCCGCACCTTCGAGTACACCTTCGAGTACACCTTCGAGTACACCTTCGAGTGCACCTTCGAGTACACCTTCGAGTGCACCTTCGGATGCACCTTCAAATACACCTTCTCGGGCTCCAACTGAAACACCTACCTCAGGGTCGCCTACTTTATCTCCTTCAGAACATCCGACGGAGGCTCCAGTTGGATTCGGCGAGCCTACGAAGGCACCTGTAACTCCTCGCCCGAGCTTTGCACCATCTTTTGCACCATCCTACAACCCAACTGGGCAACCTTCGAAAGCACCATCAGATCAACCTTCGGAAGCACCGTCTAATTATCCTTCGGAAGCACCGTCTAATTATCCTTCGGGAACACCATCTCAAAGTCCCACTCGAATGCCGTCCACTAGGACACCCTCAATATCTCCAACGAAAGGACCATTAGTGCAGCCGACTTACATGCCATCTATGTCACCATCTTTGGTTCCAAGTCAAAAGGCCGCTCTAATTTGTGATGAATTTGGCTGCTATTTATCCACAGCTACGCGACAAAGCGTTGGAAACGGTTTGTTTGCTTCTCTACTTATTGCACTGCTATTATGTTATTAATTTAAAAGGAAATTACCATCTCCGTGTTGCCTGTTCTTGGTTCACCCTTCTTCTTCTCGGACATCTGTCTCTTGAACTTTAAAGGTACAAACTATTCCCAGGTGAATTTTGGAAAATGCTGCTGAAGTGGGAAATCCATTGGCAATTGTTTGTTACGTTGCAATGTGAAACTGAAAATTTTAGATCTCAATTTGTTTTTTCGTTTGTTGTGCGATGCTTGCGTGAAGTCTGGGAGAGGGAGAGGGAGGGAAGTGTTCGCAGTGCAAGAATCTTCGCCCTAAATCGTGGGAACCGTAGGTGGTGGGCGGCGACAAGATTTCGCTGGCCCAATAGGAGGATGGCGAACTTCGCAAAGGCCGCCGCTGGCAAGCCTTTTCTGATTTACCAACTTGGGACGAATAACTGGCAGCGCGAGGGCGAGTTCGCGCCAGGGTCGGGTATCTTGCACCAGAGCCACCATGATACGTACAACCAGATGGATGGTATTAAGTGCTACAGTATGTATCCGAGTGAAAAGCAGAGCCCGCACGAAGACCCGCTGGTGGAGGTATTCAAGCTAGAGCACCAAATCCCTATTTGCGAGTCTGCTTCGCCAGTGAGCAGTTATCGCTGGCATACCATGAGCGAGGAAGAGTTCACTGCTTACCGTGAGCGTCTTGAGGAGGCCGTTTATGAGCAAATGGCCGCCGCTGAAGAGCGGGAAGGTACTCACATTAGTCTGGCGGTCGCGCACCATTCGTTTCTCAACCCGGTAGTGGTGCGCAACGTGCTGCGGCGCCGGGTAAAGGAGGGGCGCCCTAAAGCGGCCCTGGTTTGCTTTGTCCACGGTACTGCCCTGAAAATGTACGTACACGAGAAGGACGGCAAGTCGCCCGAAGAATTCCCACTACGGTTCCTTCCCTTCTTGAACGATTCTAAAGTATTTGACGATGTAGAAGGCGATGGTGTGCAACTGTGTTACGCCATTTCAGAGCAACAGATCAAAGCTTTCAGAGAAATATTTCCCGCGTTTCCCGAAGACCGTGTCGTTATTTCCCCCAACGGCATCAACCAACAGGTGTTCCATCCGATAGAGGGAGCGACAATCCAAGGTGTTTTGAGCACTTACTCACACCAGCCGTTTGCAGGTGTCAAAGGCCCCGCCCCAGAGATCGATGCGTCCAAGTATGATAATCTAGTCATTATGGTCAGCAAGTTCGCCGCTTGGAAACGCGTGCCAGCACTCTTACATGCGGCCAGCTCTTACGAAAAGGTTTTGCCGAAAACGGCAACTGTAATTGTTGGCACCGGCCCCCCCGATGCACAAAAAGAGTTGCAATGCCTTGCGTACGAAGAGCTTGGGTTGCAAAACACGTTTTTCCTCGGCCCCCAGCCCCATCCAGTTCTTGCTGAGCTTTACTCTGTCGCCTCGGTAGGTTGCTTTCCTTCGTATAAAGAGCCTTTTGGGTTGGTCTTCATCGAAGCTGCTGCATGCGGGTGCCCTGTGATCGGCGCAAACTCGGGGGGGCCAAAGGATTTTGTCACAGACGCCATTGGTACTCTTGTAGAGGAAACTGACAATATTAAAGAGCTAGGCTCGCGAGTTGAGGCTGCTATCAAGGATGCCATCACGCTCGACTGGCGCAAAACAAAGAGCTCAGCATGCATCGAGCTCGTGGATAAAAAATACAGCGTTTTGAAGCAATGCACCGAACTTATCGAATCGACGCGAAAACGCCTCGATATTTAATTCTTGAAGATTAACTTCTACTCTATACTTTAAAAACTACATTTTACTTGTGGTCAGTTACCCGCGCCGAGGGCATTGAGGTTCGTAAAACTTGGTCTCGACGGGAAATGCGAAGTGATGGAAGGGTTGGCTGGCAGATCAGGCGCCAGATCGCCCGACTTGACAAGGCGCATAATACTCTTGCTGCGCTTCTTCAGTAGTTTGGCGCGATTAATAATGCGCTCGTTGTTCCACTCCGGGTAAGTTTGGATATTTTGCTCGACCAGGTCCTGAATTCTTACAGTGAGCTTTTTGCGCTCTGTACGCAGTCGCTCGGCCGGACCACGATGGGAGCTAGAAAAGAAGGATTTAATGCTCAGTAGATAGCGCGGCAGCAGCTTTGATTGGCGGTACACCTTCTCAATCATTCGTGGACAGAACTGAAACGTGTACTTTGGGCCTAGGAAGAAAAACGCGAGCGGGAGCAACCACCATGCCTGAGACTTGAACATACGGCCCCAGCTCCCATACTCCCCCTGATCGACATGGGGCCAGGTTACAATAAAAAACGCGACCCAAAACAAACTGTACAAGACGTGTAGCACGGGGAGCATTTTCAAAGCCGTCATAATCTGGAGTGACGCAGCTACGTCACGCGCCGCCAGCTTTACGGAGCTTGCCTTGCGCGCTTTTTCCATTTCGGCAGGGAGCTTATTTCGAACGTAATAGACCATGGGCAGATTAAGTACAAAGCCCGGGAAAACGAGTGGAGTCACAATGCAGATAAGGACAAAGGTGTTGAAGACTTCGTTCAAGGAATTGAGCAAGGTGCGCAGGGAACCGAGCGGCCTCAAGTCCCGAACTTCTTTGTCTGTGAGGCCTAGTGCGCGAGCGTGTTGAAGGTATTCACCAATGTCTAGCATGAGCTGCGAGAATTCTTCGTCATCCTTCCATTTCTGGTATGCAGACGTAAAACGAATATTGAGCTCAACGTACTCTTTTGCGGACAGAGACACTTTGCCCTGGTAAATGCGCCGCGCCGTGCGAATAACCTTGAGTGTTTCGTAGTCAGGCGCTTGGAGAGTGACCATTTCTAGCGCCGAGCGCATCTCTTCCAACAGCTGCGACACAGCAAGCTTCTTTGTTGCGGGGTTGCGGTACAGCTCGACCATGGCATCCGAAATGCGCATCTGCTTCCCAACGTCCACAAAGGCGTTGCTCCGGAAAACGTGGCCCGAGAAGTAGTTGATTCCGACAGGGCAAACTTTAACGGGGATCCCTGCGGCCAAAGCCTCGAGCGCCATTATCGCAATCCCAGGTTTTAGGGGCAGCATCTCAGTGCGGTCATGCGAGCCGCCCTCAGGGAAAATGCCAATGCATCTTCCCTGCGAAAGAGCATGGGTGACTTTGGAAAACATTTCCTTCTGATCAACATGAGGAGTGATCTTGTACACATTTGCTTCCGCAGGGTCAAACAATTTTGTTCCTTGCTCTTCTTGCCCAGTCTTGGGCCGGAACAATAGCTCGGTATCACTTATGACTTTCTCCACGAGGAACTGGCCTATCTTACTGTTACCGACCAGCTCTCTTGGCTTTACCTCGGTCATGAAATTCGATCCTTTGCCTTTTAGGGTGTAGGATTTGAAGTCGGCCTCTACCAGTGAGCCACTACCAGGCCTGGCCGTGTCCTGGGGCCGCGAAACAGGGACGGCATCGAACGCCTTCAGGAGATCGCCAATAACAGGCTTGTCGTAGCTAACTTTTGCCGCCACAAAAGACACCGGCCTTTCAGCTGCGCGTACCAACACCATGCCATCGACAAACTGGTTTGCATGCGTAGCAAAGAGAATGCACGGTCCGTCTGATGGCACATTCTCTTCGTTGACCACTTCAACGTTGGAGAAAAATGTATCAATGGCAACGTTGGAAACCAGACTAGCAATCTCATAAGCAAGTCCCAATTTTTGTTCAGGCCATTCTGCTTCGTATTCGGATTCCAAAAGTCTCCGTGGGCCTTTGAAAAGAGCGCTATCTTCGAGCTCCGAACCAACGCTGCCAGAAGACGAGCAGCGCGACTTGGTGCTGGGCCGACGACTCTTAGAGAAGTTAGCGGAATGAAACGGCGAGTGCGATGGAGTACCGCTAGCACCAGTTAAATCGCTCGCATCTGACCGCCCGTCAAACAAGTCTGACCCTGCACTGTCAGTCTCTGCAACATTCCCGCCAGCACCAACCTCGTCGGTGTCGCCAGAACTTGGACCCGCCGTTTTTGCGACATACCGCCGTCGCAAGGCGTTTTCCTCTTCCGACGGCCCCATTCACTTGGGCAAATGATACCTTTTCGCCACGCTGTAGCAATCAATAAACGAGATCGAACCCGAAACCAGAACGCTTTCCTCTTTGCTTTTGAATGCAGCAAGCCAACTCACGTGGATTGCCTGCCTTTTAGTCTTCACTCACAGAGCAAGCACCTCTTTCCCGACCGAGACTGTGTGAGCGATTAGGTGTAAGCTGTGCAAGGTTTGTTTCCAAAGTCAAACAAAGAAATAAAATGTGCCTCAAGGGTGAATGCTGCCTCTCTCTCTCTCTCTCTCTTTCTCTCTCTCTCTCTCCCTGGCACCCTAACTTTGTGCTCCCTGAACGCGGAACGCGAACGCTGAATGCTGTCGTTCGGAAATGTATAAAAATTTGGTCAAAAATAAAATATTTTTAATATTGTTTCCCAGTATTTTTCTAGGGGCTCGAGATCTCATTTCTCATTTCACATTTCAATCCAAATCATCCCACTTTACAATGTTTACATTAAAAATGCAATTTACATTTCTTTTCGCTTGACCGTGACGATGTCCCCGATCGGATGCATGTAGATATTCTTCAGCAAGGTGTGCTTTCCGCGCGACTGGTGCAGATATTGGCCCAGTTCAGCTACCGCATTTGATGGGGAGGAACCCATTACCTGTGCGCCAAATGGAAGCCGCCAGGTTTTCCGAAGGCTGTAATTTTGAATTTCGTTCAGCTGTATAAAAACCCCAACTGTGAAGAATTGTGAGCTTGAATCGCGCACGCGCAGACCTGCTTCCGATCGGGATTCGGGACTCCACCTTTGAATAATTTCCGGCTTTCCCTCAGTGTTGTCACTTGCGTGCCGAATATAAACCAGATCAAGGAGGGAGAAAGAGTACAAAAGGGACAATCATGCTCCCACTCTACTCTCTTTTTTCAGCGAGTGGCCGTTTCCCAGTGTTCAACGCTGGTAGACAAAATGTGCCAATGATAAGCTGGCAAGTAGCCCGGTCCCTAGATATGTACAACTTGAATCGCCTAAGGGGGCAAGTGACCTGCACGTAACAGTGCACCTCTCGCGTCTCATCTCAAAAGTAAAGTTTTCACCCATTCATTCATTTACATTTTCATTTCACTAAGGTTTTTCTATTACCTCGAAATGCGTCCTTGTAAAATTTAACTTCAAGAAATTTTCTCGAATGGTTGGCTCTCTCTCTCATCACTCTCCTCGTCCAACTGCGAAGAAAGGGAACGCGTGACAGGCACGGCTCCCTGTTCGAAGGCTGCCCGTCCGCAACCGCTCCTTTGTTCTATTATTTTCTTCTCCTACCCTCCTCATCAACGAGCAAGTTGGGCTATTCCTTTTCTTCTCGAACCGGACCGGCTCGGACCGCTGCTCGGTGTTTGATTTGAACGAGCCTTTCCTGCAGGCAATATCATCCTCATCCTCAAATTGAAGTAAACGGAAGAGAAAAAGGGCAAGTTAGTTCCAAGTTTGTAAGACAGCAACATGGGCGTCCCCGCATTCTTTCGGTATTTGAGTACAAAGTACCCGAAAATTATGAAGAGGTGTGTAGAGCAGCTTCCGCGGAACGGCATTCCCGTTGACCCAAGTCAGCCCAATCCGAACGAGTACGAGTTTGACAACTTATACCTGGACATGAACGGTTTGATTCACCCATGTACGCACCCGGAAGGCGAGGAAGCACCTGAAACTGAAGCAGACATGTATTTGGTAATCTTTCGGTACTTGGACCGAATTCTGAACCTCGTCAGGCCGCGAAAGCTTATCTACATGGCAATCGACGGTGTTGCACCCCGTGCAAAGATGAACCAGCAGCGCTCGCGTCGTTTCCGAAGCGCGCAAGAGGCAGCCGAGGCCGAAGAGGATGCAGAGCGTGTGCGCCAGGAGATGATATCTATGGGGCTCAAGCCGCCCAGCAAAAAGAAGCCTGCGTGGGATTCAAACGTGATCACGCCCGGAACAGACTTTATGGCAAGCCTTAGCGACTGGCTTAGGCTTTACATCGCTGAGCGTCTGAACAACAACCCGGCTTTTAAAAACGTGCGCGTAATCCTTAGTGACGCTCAGAGCCCTGGGGAGGGCGAACACAAGCTCATCCAATTCATTAGACGTCAACGTGCCGAGCCAGGTTATAACCCCAACACAACGCACGTGATGTACGGCCTTGATGCCGATCTCATTATGCTTGGGCTTGCGACCCACGAGATCCATTTTACCATTCTTCGCGAGCAAGTTCTCTTCGGGCGTGCCGCAAAAGAAGCCGAACTGAACAAGCAACGGAACAAAGACCAAGTGCTCTTGGCTAACGGAACCGTCGCCGGCGAGGACGTGGTTGCAGGCATGGAGGATGCCGGAATGTTAGGCCCCGCTCCAAAAAAACCGTTCGACATGGTAAGACTTTGGGTTCTCCGCGAATACCTAGCCTATGAATTCCGAGAAGAATCGTTTTATATGCCACTCCAGTTCCCGTACAACTTTGAGTCGTGTATTGACGACTTCGTGTTCATCTGCTTTTTCGTAGGCAATGATTTTTTGCCACATTTGCCTTCGCTATCTATCAAAGAGGGCGGTCTTGAGCTCTTGATTGACCTCTACAGGCGTGTTCTTCCCACATTACGAGGGTATCTCACCACAGATGGCGAGGTAAACTTGAGTCGCGTTGACGTATTCGTAGGTTTGCTTGGAGAAGTAGAAGACGAAATTTTTGAGCGCCGGCGCCGAATGGAAGACAACGAGAAACAGCGCAAACTCAACATGGCGGCCACACGTAAAAGCGGCGGTCACAACAGAGCAATGGCGGCAGCTGCGATGGAGAGCGCGCGGGCACTTGCCAAGGCGGGTGTCGATTCTGGCCCGAACGGCGCAGCTGGGATGAAACGGCGCAAGAGTTCGCAAAGCGCCAGTGAGCCGCCGCCTTTAATGGCCGACAGTCTTGTGCCGCTAGGACGCGGTCGGGACCGCGCCAAAACAGTAAACAAAGTGGAGGCCCCGAACAAAGACGCCAACAAAAGTGCAGCCGAAGTTCTGCGAGCCAAGCTCAAGCGAGGCACCAGCCATCTCGAGGGCAGTGGCGACAAGTCGGACGATAGCCAACCTAGCAAAAAGAAAGTCAAAACGAAACTGGAGGAGGAGGAGGAAGAGGAGCTCGAGTTGGACGGGGCACCGTCAGCGATCCTCAAACCGTTGCTCAAGAAAACGAGACGGGCGGATCCTAATCTCAAACGAGTCGGCAGCTACGAGGCAGATAATTCTGAAAAGGCCAAGAAAGAGTTCGAGTTGCGTGAAAAGCAGCTCGCAGAGGCTCGCAACATCCACGATGACGTGGTAGACGAAGTGCGCCTGGGAGAGGCCGGGTGGAAAGACCGGTATTACGCGAGCAAGTTTGGTAAGAAATATCACGACCCAAAGAGCGCGGAACGCAAGGATGTTGTAAAAGAGTACGTTAAAGGTCTGTGCTGGGTGATGCAGTATTATTACCAAGGCGTGCAAAGCTGGACGTGGTATTACCCATACCATTATGCGCCATTCGCGAGCGATTTATTCAACTTGGACGAAATTCGCGTCCACTTTCCGCCTTCCGTACCATTCAAGCCCATTGACCAGCTCATGGGTGTTTTCCCTCCCGCAAGTGCGCATGCTCTGCCAGAGCAGTGCCGCTGGTACATGAAAGACGAAAACTCGCCGATCGCTGACTTTTACCCGATTGAATTCAAGTATGATCCGAACGGTAAGGAGCAGCGCTGGCTTTGGATTGCACTGCTTCCTTTTATTGACGAAAAGCGGCTTCTCAAAGTCACCCGCGAATTAGAAAGCCAATTTTCGACCGAGGCTCTTGAGCGAAATGAGCTGCATCCTGATCTTTTATTTAGCAATGTGGAAAACCCGGGTACTCAGTCGATGATCAAAGCTGCTGATAACGCGAAGAAAGCGCAAAAGGCTCGCCGAAAGATGCGAAAATCTAAAGACGATAGCGGAGCTGCACAGGAAGCAGGAGCCCAAGCAGAACCAGAGTTCACTCCAACTACAGCTGGCGATGCTCGTGCTGGCGCAGACGCAGACTGTGCCCAGCTGTTGCTTGCAACGGACACCAAAGGAATTTCGGGCTACTTTACGCACCCAAGCAAGAAAAAGTTTAAGTGGAAAGTTGGTGAAGAGGTTGTGAATTTCACTCATCGGCACTTTGGTGAACCGATCCATTCGAACAAAGTTCTCGGATTCGAATTCCGCTTACCTAAATTACGTCCGCATCTCTCGAAAATTCTGCATGGAGTGAAAATGCCAAACGTTGAGCTTACACGTTACGACCTCGATAATCTAAGGCCCCCAAGGGGTCACCGCAATCAAGCCCAGGTCGGCAACATTCTTATCGAACGTCTCGGGGGGCACCCAATGGGCCAAAGCAGAGGAGGCTATGGAGGAGGACCACAGCGTGGCCCCGGTATGAACCACTTTGCAAATGCCATGCAGGGAGGTCGAGGTAACTCTTATAATAACAATGGCGGTGGGCGCTCTGGAGGGATGGCATACAATCACCGTGAGTGGAGTGGTTATGACGGCCATGGTGGTGGTAGCTACAACAATCGCGGCGGTAGTCATCAACGCCAAAGGTACAATGATAATAATTATCAGCAGCAGCAGCAGCAGTATTACCACGGAGGTGGCCCAAGGCAGTTCCAGGGCCAACAAGGAGGCTACCGCTCTCAAGGCTATAACCCTCGAGAGCAACAAGGAGGCTACCGCTCTCAAGGCTACATCCCTCGAGGAGAGCAAGCCTCGCGCTACGATCAGGGGGGTAATCAGTATCATCAAAGGCAACAAGGGCACCATGGTCACTTTCAGCAACACCATCAACACAATCGAAACCAGCACTACCAACAAGCTCCTCCTCGGCACTACTCTTCGGGCCCACCACAATATCAAGGCCGTGGAGGCGGAGGCAATCAGGCTGGTGCGGGCGGCAGAAACGCATTAATGGATTCCCTTGCCAACGCACTTCAGGACCGAAAGGGCGGCGATGGCGGAGGGCGAGGAGGCTCAAGCCAAGGCCGCTCTCAAGGCTCTCACCCCGGCTACTATCGGCGGTAAAGTTGATACATTGATAGATAGATAGTTTAAATTGTCTTGTAAAATTTATGTACGAGATTGCTAATCAAATGGTAAATACATGAGGTTAGTTGGGTAAGAATGATCGATCAAATGTAACCAAAGACCGCCGCGAGAAGAGTAAGAACGAGCAAAAAGCCTCGCAAAGGCGGCGGAACAGTGTATGCAATCACCACAAAATACATGAGTCTAGGTAATATGATCGATGCTGCATAACTGAAGAAGAATATTATCGCCATGAAAAACAAGGGCACAATTAGAGTCGGGGGTACAACGCTTATCAAGGTCTGGGCCCAAGCAGGCAAATCCTTTGCGCTCATCACTCGTGCCCCCCCACCAGCTTGAGCACTGCTAAATGTTGCCCCATTCATTCCGCCAAAAGAGAATGTAGTAAACCCAGGCGGCATACCGCCTTGAAACTGCACACTTCCAGGTACCCCGCCCTGCGCTTGCTGCTGTTGTTGCATAGCAGCAAACATTTCTCTGAACAGATCGTGGGGATCTACGTTCTGGAAACCATTGCTACCCTGCTCGCCTACGGCGCGCCCTGTTCGGAGATAGTGCTCTCTACCTTCGTCCTCTCGGAGGCAGGCGAAGGCAGCAGCGACCTTCTTGAACGCTTCTTCAGCGCCATTGTGTGAGCACTTGTCTGGGTGTAGCTTGAGCGCTAGCCGACGATAGGCTCTTTTCACCTCTGCGCCTTGGGCCGTGCGCTCAATCCCAAGAATTTCAAAATAGTCTTCCGTGTCTTGGATCGACAGGATCAGCGTCTCGGCTTCGTCTACCTTGACCGTGTCATCCTCCGAGGACGCCATCGAGCTGACGGACCCTCAACCTCAACGCCAACGCCCGCCCCCTTGCGCGCGCTTTTCCGCGTGCGTCGCCGGACTCTGGACGAATCCACTGCAAAACCTGCTGTCCTTTGCTAGTACCCCCCTCCCACTCTACCAAAGCCTTGATCGTCTGCTTCGTGTCAGTGAGACTTCCCTCCTCAGTTGCAACGAACCTTCCTTTCTGGTTCGACACCAACTGACACTCTGGCACGCGCTCAACCCACTGAAGAAGACAAAAAATCGGAACAAGTTTTTCCTTCCTAAAAAGCAACTAGAAAGCTAAAAAGAGTTTAATAGAGTTAATTGATAAAACTAGTTCATCTCCACCCGCCCGCACACCGGCGCGAGGGCCCATGGGGGGCCACACGCCTCCGACGTTCAAGTCGTAATTTCTAGTTTTTCCTTCTTTAACTAATTATCTATTATAAACTAGTTCATTGAGATAATTAGTTAAAGAGGAAAACGGTTCATTTCTAGATGGGGTTCATTGATAATATAAGATAATTAGTTCATTGATTGCATATGATATTGAATTGGAATATGAGTCCCTTTAGGAACTGCTAGAGCTCGGCCGTTGCTAAAAATGAAAAGAAATTTCTGATTGAATTAGTTGAGAGAATTGAATCGCGGCGACCAGGAGTAGCTCGTTTGCAGCGCGCTTTGATTTGATTTGGCATGTGGCAGCCATTCCACTTCCGATTTCGACGATATCTTTAACCTTGGCGTGCATGCCCCCAGGTGCTGCGCCACGGTTCAAAATACTCGACACCTTACATAATGGTACCATACTATGATGTGTGTGTGGCCCGGGGCCGGGTATGACACGACCATAAAACTTTCACGTTTTGGTGCTCTATTTTATATGGTCTCTTATTAGTTGGAGGACTTTGTTCAACACGAAAGTTCTTTATAAAATTTTGCGGATATAAGCCGCTGGTACTAAGCCTACTTCGCTCGAAGTAAAGCTTTCGACAAACCACCAGTCGCCCTCCTGCTGTATTCCGATAAGCGCATCACCGACGCTGACACTGAGCTCATCTTCGTTCTCTGCCTCAAAATCGAACTCTGCCTTCAACCGAACTGCGGCAGGGTTTGATTGCAAGTTGCCTGTCTCAGCCGCACGAGCAGCACCGGCCTCACCCTTCTCTTTAACTTGAATCGGTTTTGTCACAGCATTGATAAAGTGCGAACTATCTGTCCGCTTCATAATAAACAAAAGTGCTCCGATTGCGAGGAGCACTGCACTACCACTAGCAGCACCAGCGATTATCGCCATATTCAATTCCGAAGTCTCCCCCTGGCCCTCAAGATCCTGATCTTGCGGGTTGTCAAGAATAAAATTACCAATGGTCATGGACTGTTTGCTGCAAAGCTGAAACGGCGTATCGCACGAGAAACGCGAACAAGACGCGCAAGCGTCCGAATTTGAGCGCCCAGCCACGCCATTACCGTTGTCACACTCCACGCATTGTACTGCAAGACATTCTAACCACACGCGCTTGCAAATCGCGCATCCCCGCGTTTCGGATGTATCTGTCAAACACAGCTCAAGGCATTCGCCCATCTTTGCTGATACCTCTTCTCCAGGCAATACACTACAACTGCTTGCACAATTGCGCACTTGGGCGTCAAAAACCTCGCGGCCGCCATTTTCAAACCAGTTGGTGCGGTCATCTGCGGAACAGCCCGACTTGATTGGCGCAAAAGTGGGAACAAAGGACGGCGAGGCTATAGTTGGCACGGCCGGAGCTTCGGTCGGGGATGCAGATGGTGACTTTGAAACAAAACCAGTTGACTGACAAAGTCGAATATCTAGAGTTGGTATAGGCTCGTCAACAATGGGAGCAAAGTCGCATGAAGTCGGGAAAGAATCCACTGTCGGGTCGCCGAAAAAGGCCTCTTGGCTGCATTCGAATGAGCCATCAGCCTCAATGTAATTATATTTGTTTTTCCCAGAGTTTGTTGATGTCGAGGGGCCTTCACTTCCAACAAATGCTCCGAAGCGAGCCAAAACTTTGCCTCCGCCAACATTACAAAGCCCGGATGTTGGGCAAGGCGTCCATGTCGGGGAGTACGAGGAAGAGGACTGTGCCGTTCCAGAGTACTGCAGCGCATTATCTATGTATTCAAAGTTGCCTCCAGACGCGCCTAGATAGGCCCAATTGCGATTCGTGTTGTAGTCCAGGCCGACCCGATAGTTTGTAGAGTGGGAATGCGATTGAGAGAGGGTAGCGTCAGCAAGCGCTGCAGAAGACCAAACTTTTGGGCCTTCTGCCTGTGGAACCATCACAATCAATTTAGACGCCCACATTTGGGATGCTTCAGCCCATCGAGAGTCACAGCTGTTGTTTTCAGCATCATCGTAAAACATAAGCGTACCGGAAGGTGGATTGCGTTCAACATGAGAGCCTATCTCTCCGCGAGTTGCCTTGCAAGTGAGCATATGCGAAAAAGGCAAGTTGAGGCCTGACAAGTCAGAAAGCCCTGTGAATGTTATCGTATCACCTCCGCTGCCACCATTAGGATAAGAAGCATAATAGCCATAGTTTCGCTTTGTCTTTGTGCCAAATGTTTGCTGGGCTTCAGCTCCATGTCGATGCTGGCGATCCTCGACAAATCTTGTATCAAGCGGTGTTGACGCGCTAACCACACTTCCAGCGAACTGGTGTAGAACAGTGTCCTTGGCGCGCAAAAATCTGCCTTCACTTTCTGAAAAGGATGACCAACCCGGAGGGCAAGCTTGCATGTTCTTGTCATCAAAGTATGCCACGGTCCCTACGGGAACTGTCAGAGATTGGGGGCTTTTACATGCTCGGAGCTGAGCAAACGGGTAGTCGAGCCCAGTTGCCGCGAATGACGAGTTAGGGTTGTCGTCACAATTCATCTTATCAACTGCGTTGCACCAATGCTCAGAGTTGACCAAATTAGTATTTTGTCCATCGTTAAACCTAAAGAGTGCCCTTGTTGCACACATTTTGCGTTCATAATCGTGCGAGTGTACAGGTTTCTCCTCTCCTTTTATCCTAGGGATCCCGAGATCATCAGTCGAAACAAAATCACGATCCGCATACCCTGTTGAGATAAGCAGCTGGCCTTGACTCCGATTGAATTCAACCCATCCTTGTGGACATTCCTCGTCGAATAACACCAGCATGCTTTCCGGTGCAGCCGTGAACTCATTTAGCTCGCTGCCAAGTGCTACTACTAGAAAGTCAGATCCGAAGAACTTCAAGTTGAACGCAGCAACCATCAAGAGCCCGACAATTGGACTCATAACTAAAGAAACAATGTTACAACGATTCCGGAGGGCTTTAATGAAAATGACTAAAGTACCTCATGCATACTCTACTACTTCAAGTTTACCACCCACTGGCAACTAAGTTCTGAGTCAAGTTCCCCAGGGCCCATTTTCTTCTTCTCCGCCCGTTCCAAAAAGTTCAATGTTCTTCAGACTGTCGGGTTCGTTACTTCACTCACGCACTGACAATGACACCGAAAGCCAACGGCGGCGCACAGCTCTGATGATTGAGGCGCGGCAAAAAAGGTGCAGCAACACCAGAGGGTGTGGCGTGTGCGCCACATAAGATGGTTTAATACTCTCACCATCCGGAACTGACGTACGCTACATACAGTGTTTCCTCCCCACGTACAATGGCTTACGCCCCCCTAAAAATAGCCCAAAAAGAAATGGGAGAAATTCGGAAATGAATGCGTGATCTCCTTTGTAGATGGTGACAAGCCGGTGTACGTGTACGACGTGCGATACGCGTATCTACACATGATTGAAGTACGATTTTCAAGTGAGAAGAAGAGCCCTACATGTTCAATTATGCTAATATCAACAATAGCTCGTCAACGGGGCACAGAAGAAGTGCAAGCTTTGCACTGCGTACGAAAATTTCGTACGAAAGAGACCCGAGGGTATCCGCATCCTTAATGATTGCTGTAACTATGTGATCGGCGCGGAAGACCGCACGGATGATCAGGAAGACGCAATCATGGCGGCCCGGAACAAAGCGCCCACCGTGAATCGAGGGCTTTACAGAGAATGGCTTCCCGCATATGAAGCCTTTGTCTTGAACCAGGCCGACCTCGGTGCTGGCAGTGTGGTAACCGGAACGGAAAACGAATTGTACGACTTGCTCAACCACTTGAGCGCCATTTTCAAGCTCAAGCATGAGAAGGCGAGTCTACAAAGGCAACAAATGTAGGTCTTTAAAATAACATAAGAGACGGAACCAGAAAGGGCGGGGGAAAGACGCGGCGCCGGCTGGCAATCTTACAACTCGCCTCAACACACCTACCGCGGACACCGCACAGCGAACTTGACGCGAAGCCTAGTCCAGCCCACCCACGCCGAGGATTGCCATACCAGGCCACTCCCATTTCCACCCGCCCGCACACCGACGCGAGGGCCCATGGGGGGGACACATGTCTCAGACGCTCAAGTCATAATTTCTAGTTTTCCTTCTTCAACTCGTAACTATCTTTAAAATAAATTGAGAAAACAACATTGGAAAACAAATATATTTTACGCCAAATCTGCTTGCACGTTCGCTTGTAATGTGCACCAGACCATTGTGCGGCTCAGACAAATTGCAAATCTGCCTTCTCGATCGATTTACATAGCAGGTTTGCTCCCAGGACCGTGGGATTTTTGACCAAAGCCGGTTTGCCGATCGTACCGCCCCTAGGCGATCATCCTAGCATTCACCAGCGAGACAGCACGTGTGCAGTGATAGGTGAATATATTCAAAGGATTGGCTGCCCGGAGACAATTCGCTTCTTCAACCACAAGGCTGAATACTAAGCAGCAGGGCCACGTCAAGGCTTGTCTCATCCTGCTGAAAAAGTTTTTAAAAGGCAAGCCACGGAAGCCACGGCTGCCAACGGAAGCGGAGTGCAAAAAATCGGCAAAGCGGCCTGAGCCCCTGAGAAACGAAGCAAACTGGACTTGCAAGGCGAGAGCACCCGCTCCCACTATCGTAGCAGTGCGCAAAGGAAGCGAGAGAGCCACGCGATTTTCGTTAGAAAAGTTAAATATTGCTCGGTCGAGGGAACTACGTCACGAAAGTATGATACTTGCGGGGAAACTCGTGGCATGTACAGGCTGGTCGTAACGCGGTAAAGAGGAAAGGACGTTCGGGTAAAACCAAAAGTTCGGTGAAGGCTCGCACCGCGTATCGGAGAAAGCGCGCATTGCATCAACAAAGAAAACAAAATAATACACAAGAGGTCGGCGAAACTGTAATATCAACACAAACCACGTCTCAGACAAGCTGATGAACGACTAGCGTAGCAATGCGCAAAGGAAGAGAAAGGCGCCACGCAATTTTCGTCAGACAAGTTAATCACATTGCTCTTTCGTCGAGGGGAACTACGTCACGAAAGTATGATACTTGCGGGGAAACTCGTGGCATGCACTTGGCCCGGGTCTCAACGCGGATAAAGAGGAAAGAACGTTCGGGTAAAACCAAAGGTTTTGTGAAGACTCGTAGTTCCTGGCTGCTCCCAACTCCCCTACATAGCTCTCGATGACCGCACACTTATTTGTCTTCATCACGAGGGCCCTAAGGGCGGCCGCTCCAACAAGGCTTCACGACGCTCCTTGGTGACGAGGATCGATCCACCAGTTTGGTCTCCTCTCCAAACGTGCTTCTATGCCACGAATGTGTTAACAGCCCCCTTCGCGGTGCCTTTCTATTCCTGTGTGTTTCACCTCGGATCGGAGAAAGCGCGCATTTAAAAAAAAATGGAAAAAGTCAGCGAATGTGGATTTCCGTTTCTCGCTTCCTTCTCTTTCCTTCAAGTTAGCGCACGAGAGCAGCAAACCAAGCAAAGGAAAGGAGTGCAGCAGAAGCAACAACAACAACAACAACAACAACAACAACAACAACAACAACAACAACGAGATAAAGTTAGCGACTCTGACACCCTCAGCCCGTGGAAGAACATGACGACGTCTAAACGTCTAAACCCAAAAACAACCGTCCGTAAGCTACAGGGCGAACGACCTTTCCGATTTTTTCTGACAAAACAATAACCTGAAGAAGAAGTAAAAGCTTACTGAAGAAAGATTCAAGACCCCTCCAGCCTTTCCACTGCCCCGACTCGGACTCCCGCACCCCC
>JACLAC010020258.1_pt1 | contig 33382 bp, 27 predicted proteins | sample 8027881 | NCBI WGS metagenome assembly JACLAC01 (sample SAMN15725517, study PRJNA655200) | protist metagenome | isolation source: fluorescence activated cell sorting (FACS) single amplified genomes of... | place: Spain: Blaines Bay Microbial Observatory, Mediterranean Sea | collected 2016-01-19 | reverse complement strand
TCCGAGGTGAGGCGGAGCCCGGTGGTAATAAGGATGCGTTCCACTTTTTGCGGGCTGACCAACTGTTTCCGGCCCGCAACCTGGACCTCGATCATTTTGTCTTTGACGTGGATGTAGGTGCCTTCGGTGACGAGGGTCAGGTTCATTGGGCCTGGCTCCTTGTTTGCCTGACGGCACCGTATCCGCGGGCACAGGACTTGCCCAGACCGAGCAGGTCGGGTATGAGGACGTTGGTTTGGAATTGACCGCGAAATGCGATCATGGGTTTGTTTTTGAAACGGACCTCGACGGGTCTGAAACGGCCTTTAACGAGGAAACGCTCGGAGATGAAGTGATCGAGGCCCTTGGCCATGGAGAGGATATTGCCGGTGAGGGTACGCTCCAAAAGGGCCTGGCGTTCCTCATCTTCGCTGTCGTGCCACTTGTGGTGATTCGCCTGGTTCAAGGCAAGCCAGGGGTTCAAGAATTGGTAGGTGAGGGGTTCGGTGACCCAGCCGAGCTCTTTTTTGCCCCTGATGATCTGCTTCTCGCGCAAGGGAATGATACGACTCTCGATTTCCAGGTGGTCCAGGTCCAGGAAGAGACGGCACAAGGCCTCGCCCCCCTCACGGATCCCGAGGATGTGGACCCGGCCGGCGATGATCTTGTATTGGACCAGGGGGTAACGGTAACGAAAACCACCCTGATCGTCGTGGTTGTGGAATAGGGGCGAAGAGAATCGAGACCCGAAAAAGCCGCGCAGCTTATGGGCGTCCCGGGGACTTAATCCTGTGCCGTCGAAGATGATTTGGGTAATATCGATTTCCTGCATTTTCAACTCCTTGTTTTAATGGATGTTGGTCTTTGATGCACATGTTTGTTGGGTAGTGAGATAGTCCGGCCCTGGCCAGGCCCAGGGTCATTTTATATGGTCAGGTTGGGGCGAGGCTGGACGCCGAGTTCGGGATGGTAAAAATAATCGGAAGCTACACCCTCGTAGGGATGCTGATCGTCTGTGATGATTTGGAAGAAAACGGGTTCATTATCCGGCCTGGAGTGGTCTTTTACCGGCACTGTTATTGAAACCATGTAGGGCGCCATCTTCTTGAGGTGATTTTTGATCTCCCACTTTCTTTTGAAGGGATCACGGCGTTCGCCTTCGGTAGGGTGATCCTCCGAGAGGCTCCGGTACTTGTCGTAAAGATCCCGGGCCTCGTCCGTGACCATGACATAAGCGGAAATGGATTCGCGGTCGTCGATGAGGTGAAAGGCGCGCTTGTTCTGCTCGTTGTAGTGGAAGGCGGTCCGGTAGTTGAGCGATGTCATCTGATCCTGGATGAAGGCCCCGTCGTCAAAGTTGCCTTTTTCTCGGGTGAGGCGGAAGTATTCGCCGGCAAGCTGGAAGAATTCGGGCTCGGTGAAGGATGTTTTTTTTGTAAGTAATTGGCGGGTACGGCTGAGGTTGAACGAGTCGTAGATGTAACCTGCAAATTGCTTCCGGCAGCCTTTTAGATCGATGAGGGATATGAGGAAAACGGTACCAGTGGTCTGTTTGTGGTTGCGGTTACAGCGTCCGGCGGATTGGAAAACGGCATCGAGGGGTGCCATGTCCCGGTAGACCCGGTCACAATCGATATCGACGCCGGCCTCCACCAGTTGGGTTGAAATGACGATATAAGGCTGATCCATCTTTTTGATTTTGTCGATCCGGGCCAGCCGGTCATGGGGGGTGACATCGCTGGAGAGGAAGAGCAACCGGCTCGAGTATATGGGTTTGCATTCTTTGTATAATTCGGTTGCGGCGCGGCGGGTGTTGAGGATGACCAGGAAACTGTTGTGGGGATGGTCCCGGATATCCTCGGCCAGGAGTTTGGCAAACTGATCGAGATCGAGATCTTGTGTGAGCAGGGAGGTGTCGAGACAGATCCGGTTCATGTGGTCAAAGATCTCCGCCTTTTGGGGAATGAGCTCCTTTATTTCGTCCTTATCCGGGTCGAAGATGAGGGGCATGGTGGCTGTGACCAGGATGAAAACCATGTCGAGGCGCTCGGCCAGGTCCAAAAGCACGCGGCGCACGAGGGGCCAGTAGCGGTGGGGAATGCTCTGCACCTCGTCGAGGATGACGATGCTGCCGATAAATCCGGAGAGTTTGCGGATCTCCCGGTTCCTGTGGGTGAAAATCCCGTAGAGGAACTGGTGGAAGGTGGTGACGTTGATGTTGGATTCGAAGGCGGTGATCAGGTATTCGCCCTGATAATTATCGATTTCGCCACGGTCGTCTTTGGCCCGGTACTCGAGTTCGGAGAGGTGATGGAATAGCACGAGGTTCTCGCTATGAGTGGCCTGGCCGGTGGTTCTCAGGATCTCTTCGATGACTTTGCCGTTTTGGTCGATGACGGAAGTGAAGGGCAGGCAATAGATGATCTTTTTGAGGGATTCCTCCCGGGCCAGGAGTCTTAACGCGGCATTGACGGCGGTCAAGGTCTTGCCGATACCGGTGGGGACGTTGATGGAAAAGAAACGGTTTTTGCGTATATCGGCCCGGAGCAGGTTGGTTTCGGCGCTACGGTAAACCTGCTCACGCCGGTGATTGAGGGGAGAATCGGGCTTCTTGAAGGTTTTTTCTTTATAGTGGGTGATCAGGTCGGCGGGTAATTTGCCGGCCTGCCTGCGGTAGATTAAACCGTCGAAGATACATTCGCCCTTATCGCAGGCCAGCAGGATGGAGAAGATAAGGCTGAGGTTGTAAAAGTCATCGAGTTCGAGACTCTCTTGACGTTCAATCACATAAAGCTCATGGTCAAGCCCGAAATAGTCTTCAAGCTGCAAGGCGAAATGGTCATGGTTGAAATTGGTGGATTGAATGTTATTTTTGTGGAGGATCCTAGCAAATTCGAGGTAATCGAGCCTGCTGCTCATTGCCAAGAGCTCCTTTTTCAGGTGCTCGGGGCACTGGCCTTTTGAGGGTATGAGCATGTTTTCGAAGTCATCCAAATGGCCGTGATGTTTGAGGATGGCGATATAGACATAGAGGGGCTCCGCCGCGGTGGGTCCAAAGATGTTGCGGGCGATGATCAGGCCCCAGGCGGCGGAGATACGGGCATGGTTGCGCCGGTAACCCAGTCTATTTTTCAAAAATTCATAGTCCTTTTTTGAAAGGTTGCCTTCATTGTAGTTGGCGGTTGCCTGCATGTATTCTTGAAAGAAGGAGGTGGCCTTGCCCAGGTCGTGGAGGATGAGAACCAGGTCCAGGACCTTGGAAAGCTTGTCTGAAAGTCTTAGTTTACAGCCGAGGAAGTGCCCGTTTTCCCGCACTTTGGCCAGGTGATCGACCAGGAGCTTCTTGGGATGGGAGAGCAAGTTAAAAGAAGACAATGTTTTCTCCATTGGAAAGACGAGCGTACTGGCTGAAGGAACCTTTGACGGTTTTGCCGTTGCGTTCGAAAAGGAATTCGGTGTAGCGGGAGACGACACGCCGGCGATCCATGAGCACGGGCAAGGTGAGGGAAAAAAGTTCCCGCCCCTTGACATCGAGCTCTTGGACGAGTTCGGTGGGGACCATGGAGTTGAGTTCGGCGGTTCCGGAACCACGGGCGGTGACGGTCTCCTCGCCGTGGTAATCGTAATTGGCCAGGGATTCCGAATTGCCGAAACAGAGGGTATAGACACTGTGATGTTTTTGGAGTTTTTCCCGCAGCAAGCGCTGTTTGGGTTCTTCCGGGATATGGATGTACACGCGATAAGCGGCGTTCCGGACGTATTCCACGGTAGTGGGCTTGCGGTTCTCGAAACGGGCGAAATGGAGGGGGCGCACGGTCTTGAGGAGGTTTACAGGAACGCAGGTCTTGCGGATGGGTGCCTGAACGCGGAGGGCAAGCCGCGTCGAGGCGAAGTACTCGGGGGATTGGAGACGATCGATACCACAAATAGCACCCAACATGCCCCGCAGCACGGTGCCGGAGGGTACGGGAAAGCTGAGCGGGGACATGTTGGTGTAGTATTTGCGGAACTGGCCGTAAGCGGCGCTGAAGGTGGCGACCAGGACCTGCGCGCCCGGGTTCAGCGGTTCCATCCGACTACCTCGGTCAAGGGATCCCGGCGCAGTTCGGCGACATCGATACGGTCTCCGTGGGTGGTCAGGACCTGGTCCAACGGTGTCAGGTCGATTTTCACCTGGCGGATGTCCCTGAGGCTCTCTTCCTGGAGGTCGTCGGGTTTGTTCAGGGCGATGTATTTATCCAGGTCACCGATAAAGAAATTGGTTTCGGCGTGGCGGATCCGAACCAGGAGCCTGGGCATGTGGCCCATCTTGGAGCGGGAGATGAGGTTTTTGGTGCCGTCCCACATGGCCTGGTAGAAGAGTTCCACATCTTCGCTGCTGAGGCCGGTGTGCCGGGCGGTATTTTCGTTGACGACCCCGTAGAAGCAGATTAGGGAATAGGGAAGGATGTACTCGTCGCGAAAGGTGCTCTGTTTTTTGCCGGCCGTTGAAGCAAAGGCACCGGTACCGCGGATGTGTTTGAGTACGACCCGGTGCAGGGATCGACCCATTTTGAGCTGGACGGGTCCGGTCAGGGTGATGCTGTCCTTATCCATGGGCAAAACGCCGCCGAAGAGGCGGATATCGACACAACGTTGGAGGATGGCAGCGCGGTCATCCCCAAAATCTTTGACTCGGGCCTTGCCGTCCTTGAGGCCCTTGCCGTCTTTGGCGGGCATTTCCCGAACGAAGATATCTTGGTTATTGCTGCCGTCGTGGCCCAGATAATTGAAGAGGTAATCGCGTATGGTGCGTTTGAGCCGGACATCGGTGACGATGTTGTGGCCGCTTTCTTCATCGAGACGGGGTTTATTGCCGTCCAAGGGGTCACCGTTGGGGTTGGCGTTGGTGATGTCGTAAATGAACAGGAACTCTTCCCGTTGGCTGATATGGGTCATGGCTATTGTTGCTCCTCATGGTTTTGGTCTGACTGTTCTTCTTTTGGGAATTGTTTTTCCTGGCACATGCCCATGACGAACAGGAATCCGTACTCGTCACTGGCCAGGTCGTACTGGGCTTTCAGGTAATAATCGGCAATAGTTTCCAAAAGCCGGCCGTGAATATTCCGGTAGGTTCGGTCCTCGTATTCCAAGAGTTTTTGTTTGATTTCCTTGAAAATACGGCCCAGTACCCGACGGTTCAGGTTGAGGGCATTGAGACGGTTGCGGAAAGGGGTATTGCCCAGCTTGACCTGTTGTAGGTTGAGTAGTTTCTGGCAAAGAACCCCGTGGAGAAAAACGGCTTTTTTAATGGCCTGGTCCTCGAAGAAGTCCCGGTGTTCCTGGAAATAGGTTTCGTATTTGTTGTCCATAGAGCAGGTATCCTTTGTGACTTGGGGGTCTTGGAGCAGTTGGAGCCTGGTGAGTAATTTGAGCAACATGAAGCCCTGCAGGGTGGGCGCGAGAATGGGTTCACCCCTGAAGAAACGTTCGCGGATGGTGCGCATGAGGTGCAAAAGCAGGAAGGGTTTGCTGATGGGTTGTTGCATGAAGATATCGCGGACGACACTGAGAAAGCCGGAGCGGAAACTGCCCTCTTTTTTGTTGTCGGGAAAGAGGGTTTTCAGATGTTGAAAGCTAAAGGTCAGGTCGTAGGTGGTTTTGTCTTTACCGGGCAGGTTCTTGAAGGCCTCGTGGTCTTCAACCTCCCCTTTGGCTTTCAGGATCTTGGCATTGTAGCTGGGAAAAATCTCGTCCACAGAGGCGAGGATCTTGAATTCAGAGTTACTGCGTTCGAAGAAGAGCAGGGTGTAGTTGGCCTGGTTATTCTCTTTGGCAAGCAACTCGACCAGTTTTACACCGAGATCAACATTGCGGTGCCCTTTCTTGATGGAAAAGGGTTCGAACCGCTTGGTGAATTTGCTGAACCATTTTCTAGCCAACTCGTCGGTGGCATTGAGGGGTTCGGGAACGAGGAAATAGTCATAGCCGCAGAACCGGAAGCGGAGATGATCCTCGAGGAATTTCTTGCCGCGGAGCAGGTGTTCGAGAGCGGGTTGGGAGATGGGAAAGTTTTGCCAGGCCCGGCGCGCTTGGAAGCCGCCGGCCACGGAGCCGAGCTCGGTTTTGACGGCATAGAACTTATAGGGCGCGTCCAGTCCCCAGACCCGTTCGGCCGCCTGGCCGGTAAAGGAGCAGGTGTGGTTTTTTCCCTCGAAGGTTTTTTTCTGTAAGGTATAGTAGTCGGCATAACGGTCAGCTTTGGCAGCTTCCTTACGGGCCTTGATCCAGGGTGATTCATCGAGATAGTGACCATCGAGCCGGAGGCTGAGCAGGAAACGACCGAGACCTTGTATTTCCCGGGCCAGGTCCAGCGCGAGGGTCTCGCATCCTGCCAGTAATTCCCGGATACCGGCAAGCTCGGTTCCGTAGTTATCTTTGATGATGGCACTAAATTTCTTGCCCAGCTTGGACCGGGTGAAATCCGGACGATCGTCTTTGAAAAGATCGCCGGGTTTGAAGACATCGATGGTGGGAAAGGGGGAACGCCAGTTGCCGGTACGGGTCTTGAACAGGACCTTTTCGAGGCGTTCATTGTCAAGGGGTTCCAGGTTGCAACCGGTGTAGGACCACTGCCCTTCCTGGTTATTGAAACAGAGGAAAACGATGTTTTTCTCGGGATAGGTGGTATTGAGGTCCAGGAGATCATCGGGATAACTGTCTTGAGGCACCAATGTTCCCAACTTGTAGAGTTTTTGCAGCATGGCTAATTCCTTGAGTTCGATGGCGAAGGTATGACGGCAACGACCGCCCTACAGCTCCGCCCTTTGGGGATATCATCCCCGGCCTGGTTTCGAGTCATAATAAGTAAGAAACCCTCTGTGAAAAATGGTTCAGTTCCAGATTCAAATTTGAGCAATAATCTTTTGCTCATAATAGTAAATGCGGATTCAATTGCCGAAACGGATCACCGCCCACACAAATAATTAAAAAAATCTAAAAATGGTTATGATATATGTTCCCCAGGCGGCTACCAGAGGGCGGCCACCAGGGAACGGGTAGGATTATTCATCCTTTTTTTCCGGGCCGCAATGATTGGTCTTATGGCTGCCAGCCAGGTTCCGAGGAAGCCAATTATTACAGCCCAAAAAACGGGGCTGCTCAACACTGTTACATCACCTCCTTTACGATTCAGTTTTTAATTTCCATACCCTTGTTAAAACGGAAGGTCGCCCAGAGGCGGACACTATGGGTATATCCAGCGCTTCAAGCCCTGCTTTACATTGGATTGTTGGGTAATCATTTTCTAATAACTAGCTCTTACAATACTTAATATAGATGTTGGTTTTTGGGCTGTCAAAGGATTTTTCACGATTTTTTTGGTAGGCTAGCCAAGGCCTGAAAAAAATCAGCCTGCCCAGGGCGGTTGCGCCGGCCAGGCGCTCGGTCAGCTTGTAGGCCATGTTGCCCGCGTGCAGCTTGGGAAAGACCAGGACATTGGCCCTGCCGGCAACGGGTGAACCGGGTACCCCAGCCTCTGAAACCCTGATTTACTTCTGTCTGAGGTAGAAATTTTGCCCTTTTCAAGGGTCGCCGCAAGCCTATACTGCTTGATCTTCAACGGACCCCAGTTCCCGTGTTCCTTTCTAGTGCCCATCCAGAAACAGGTGTTTTTTGAATTCAGAGGGCCGCGTGGCGGCCCCTTGCCCCAACGGGGCAAAACAAAACAGCCCAGGACTGGGCGTCCCCGGCACGCCCTGGGTTTAGGCCAGTTGTACCATCTTGCCCTGAAGGGGCAACACAAAAACCGACCGTTCGAAAGGAGGGGTGATCCTAAAATTCTCGCCTTTCTGGATGGCCACTTTCTAATCTCCAATATCTTGTGTTCCACCGCCTCACCCAAACGGCTCTTCCTTTCCCTTTTCGGCTTTTTCTTTCTCCTCAGCTCTTCGACCCGGTTTATGTCCCAATCGATTGCATGGCACCAGTGCATGAACGTGGCGGGCAACACCCCGCAAATTCTGGCAAATTCGGTTGGGGTCACATCATTGTGTTGACCTGGGTTTAGATACCGCTCCAGTATCAGCTTCTTTTCTTCGAACGTTAGATGCGGTTTGCGACTTTGAGCCATTAGCTTCTTCCTCCTGCCTGCTCTTCTGTCGACTTATTTTCCCTTTCCATCCTTTCTTTATATTCTAAACAAGACATCCGAACATTTTTATTTGCCTGCAGAATGCTATTTTTGGGTGTCAAATCGGTATTTTTAGTGTGCAGAACCCCTTTTCTCCTTGTTTTCCGTGATTTTTTACCTGCGCTGTTCCATTCGTTAACGTAAGAAGACCATTTTCTCCTTGCAAAATGCCTTTTTCTACCTGCAGAGGCCCTTTTTCTACCTGTTTTCCCCGATTTCGCGATCGCATCCCAAAAATTGGTTTACGCAATGTTGCATAATGGAAATCCCAATCAAATGTTGTCACCAAATATAATTAGAATCTTTAAAATGGGGAAATCTCGCTATTCCAATTATTTCAGTTCCCCTAATCTACTGAAACTAAAGGATATACTAATTATCTCCAAGAAATAATGCTGCTTATCCCTTGACATTCGATTTTTGGAAATTTATATTTCAACCATCGTTTGGGGGAAACCTGGAACGATCTTATTTATATTTCAAGTTAGTGGTTCATACATTATCTTTCTCGATCATTGTCACTCATGTTTTGAGTCAATGAAAATCCGTTTTTTGCAGGATCGGATTGTCGAAAAACACATAGAAAGGCCCTCTGAGGTTACCTGGTCGTGGGTGTTCCCTGTTTCATGGAATGATGCCTGGTTTAGGACGATTCCCTGCCGTGGTTTCATGGGGTGATGGCTGGGTAATCATGATCCCCGGGGGCGTAACCCCGGGGCTGCCGTGGTTTCATGGGATGATGCCTGGATGATCATGATCCCCGGGGGCGTAACCCCGGGGCTGCCGGGGTTTCATGGGTTGATGCCTGGGTGATCATGATCCCCGGGGGCGTAACCCGGGCGTAACCCCGGGGCTGCCGTGGTTTCATGGGGTGATGGCTGGGTGATCAAGATCTGCCATGCCGATATTTTGTGCTATACATCTTGGGCCTGGATGGCGGAAATCGCGCTGACCAGGACGATATCGGCGGCGGAACAGCCCCGTGAGAGGTCGTTCATGGGTTTGCGCAAACCCTGGAGGATGGGACCCAGGGCGGTGGCACCGGCCAGGCGCTCGGTCAGCTTGTAGGCGATGTTGCCCGCGTGCAGGTTGGGAAAGACCAGGACATTGGCCCTGCCGGCAACGGGTGAACCGGGCGCCTTGCGGGCGCCGATCTCGGCAACCAGGGCGGCATCACCCTGGAGATCACCATCCACTTTCAGTTGGGGTTCACGCTGCCGGGTGAGTTGGAGGGCCTGGTGGATGAGATCAATACTGGCATCGCGCGCACTGCCATGGGTGGAGAAGGAGAGCAGGGCCACGTAAGGCTCAGCGCCCATCAACTGTCGCCAGCTAGATGCGGAAGCCCGGGCAATTTCACTCAATTGAACGGCGGTGGGAAAGGGAATCACACCGCAATCGGCAAACAAGAGTGCCTGGTTCCGCGCTTGGAATATCATGTGGAAAAAGCTGGAAACGGTCTCACCACGAGGACCGATACACTGGAGGGCGGCCCGGACGGTAGCGGCGGTGGTTCGCACGGCGCCTGCCACACAGGCGTCCGCCTCCCCGCCCCGCACCATCATGGCCGCTTTGAACAGGGGGTCACAAGCGGTGCTCTCGGCTTCCGGGCGAGTTATGCCCTTTTTTTTGCGGATTTCCATAAAACGTTCGGCATACTTTTCCCGTTCTGCATCCGGCCCGATAACGCTGAATAGGGGTTCGGGGAGACGGAGCTGCAAACGAGCCCGCTCGAATTGATGGGGAGGGGCGATGAGGATGGGCTGGCCGAGTTGTTCCCGGATCAGACGGTAGGCGGCTTGGATCACCCGCGGGTCCTCACCCTCGGAAAAGACAATGGTTTTTTGGGCCCGGCCGGCTCGTTCCAGGAGTTGGTTGACAATGCTCATTTCGGCCTCTTTGCTTTGAAAGCTGTTGTTCATGGTGATCCGAGTCCGTTACGGAGGGCCTCGGGCAACCCGGTGACAACGGCCAGGCAGGCCCGGGGCCCGGCGGCGGCAAGTTGGCGGCTTGACTGGGTTCCTGAGGTTACACCCACGGCATCGATACGGGCATTTCGGGCCATTTCCAGGTCGAGCAGGGTATCGCCGATCATGAGGGTTTGTTCCGGGGATGACCTGTTGAGTTTCATGAGCTGGTAGAGCATTTCGGGATCGGGCTTGGCCGGCGTCTCCCGGGCACAACGGGTATGGGGGAAGTGATGACCAAGCTGGTAATATTCCAGCTCACGCTCCAGGCCCAGGCGTGATTTGCCGGTGGCAACGGCCAGTTGGTAGCCCTGATCTTCGAGGGTTACCAACATGTCTTTCACCCCGGCGAAAAGGGATGAGAGAGGAAAAGAATCGTCGAGCCAGTAGCGCCGGTAGGTTTCCACACATTCGGGAAGGCGGGCTTGGGGGAGATGGGGAAACAAGGTGCTGAACGCCTCGGCCAGGGGCAGGCCGATCAGTTCCATGACTTGGGAGTCGGGAGGTGGCGTCAACCGGAGTATATGGAAACAGGCATGGTAACAGTCGACAATCCGTTGTACGGAATCGATGAGGGTCCCATCCCAATCAAATATCAATAATTTGTAGTTGTGTCGGGTCAAATATCCAGCTCCTACATGTCATTCAAGAAGGGCCAGCGAGCACGCACGGCCTTTACCTCTTCAGGCTCGATCTCCACGGTGAATACGCCTTCCCGGTCACCTGCATCCAGGAGGATATCACCGGCGGGGCTGACGACCATGGAAGCACCGGAATAGTCGAGCCCGGCGCCGTCTGATCCCACCCGGTTGACGCCAATGACGTAACTGAGGTTTTCCACGGCCCGAGCCTGGAGCAAGAGGCGCCAATGATTGACCCGGACGGAGGGCCAGTTGGCCACATAGGTGATGAGGTTGGTCTCGGGCAACATGCTCCGGGATAATTCGGGAAAACGCAGGTCGTAACAGATGAAGGGCGATAACTTGAAACCGGCCACAGGCCAGCGATGACTTTGGGTTCCCTGCTCGTATTTGAGGTGCTCCCCGGCGAATTTGAAGGCCTTGAGTTTGGCATAGTACCCGGATTTGCCGGCGTGAACCAGGTAACACCGGTTCTCCTGGCCGCCAGGGGTTTTGGCCGGCAGGCCGCCCAAGACGGGGCAACGGTATCTTTGGGATAGTTCCTGCATACAGTCGAAGCCCGGTTGGAAGGAGTGATGGGCCTCGAGGTTCATGGTAAAACCACAGGACCACAGTTCGGGAAGGACCAGCAGGTCGTAAGCCTGGTTGCCGCCGCCTGCCAGCAACTGCTTGACTTTGGCGACGTTGCCGGCAACGTCTTCCCAGAGGATATCCATTTGGATGAGACCGATTCGCGCCATGATTACCTTCCTATCTTCAACAGTCGATCAATGCCTTCCTGCAGGGTCCGGTCCTGTTTGGCAAAGCAGAATCGGATGTAGTTTTTGGGGGCCTGGCCAGGATCGGTGTAAAAGACACTGACGGGGATGGTGGCCAGAGCGGCGTCTGAATGGATCAGGTCAAGTACAAAGTCCACGTCATCCCGGGTGCTCAAGGGGGAGAAATCGGCGATGACAAAAAAGGTGCCCCCGGGAATATAGGGTTTCATGCCAATGGCTGCCAAGCCGCGGCACAGGCGGTCCCGCTTGTTTTTGAGATCGGTGATCAAAGGGGGTAGGAGCCGGTGGCGGTGTTTCAAACCGGCAGCCATGCCGAACTGGAAGGGTGTGGCAATGGCGAAACTGATGAACTGGTGTAACCTGCGAATGGCCAGGCTGGCTTCCGGCGGGGCCAGGGTATACCCGATCTTCCAGCCGGTCATGGAAAAGGATTTGGCGGTGGAAGAGATGGTAATGGTTCGGTCGCGCATGCCCTCCAGGCTGACCATGGAGATATGTTCATGTTCATCGTAGACGAGGTATTCGTAGACCTCATCGGTAATGGCGATACAGTCGTGGGCCACGCAGAGGTCGCGGATCAAGGCCAGCTCGGTGGAGTTGAAGACGGTGCCCGTGGGGTTATGGGGTGTGTTGATGATGATACCGCGGGTCCGGGATGAAAAGGCGGCACGGAGCTGTTCGGGATCGAAACGAAAGTTGGGAGGTTGTAGGGGAATGGTGATGGCTTTGCCCCCGCACATTTGGATGCAGGGCACGTAGGTATCGTAAACGGGTGCGAACATGATGAACTCGTCGCCAGGTTCGCAAATCGCGGTAATGGCGGCATACATGGCCTCGGTCGCCCCGCACAGGACTGTTATTTCCCGGGCGGGGTCAAAGTCGACACCGGCGGTTTCCAGGTACTTTTCCCGGATGACCTGGGTCAATGCGGGCACGCCAGGCAAGGGGGCGTACTGGTTATGTCCGTCACGAATGGCCCGGATGGCGGCTTCCTTGACCAGCTCGGGTCCGTCAAAATCGGGGAATCCCTGGCCCAGGTTGACACAGCCCTCCCGGGCACGGACCTCCTGGCCAATTGTATCGAAGATGCTGGCATTGTATGGTTTTAGCTTTTCACTCATCCACTGGGGCATAACCGCTCCTTCCCATGGGCTCCGCCTATTTTAACCTAATTTCCGTGATTCTTGGCGGCGACCTGCACCATTCGGTCTTTGGAGGAATGTTGAACTCCAAAAAAGCCTTACCAACCACGAAGGAGAACAGGATTGTTTGGTTTCAGAGAACGAATGGTTGAAGCCCCTTGTTGAAAGCCCCTTTGTTGGAACTTCGCCTGGGCGGCGACTCTGACACTAATCCCGGAGCCCCGGAGCAAAGAGGAAACCTAAGGGTGGGCACCCGGATATAAAGATGGCCAATAGTTTTGGTGATTTGTGGCCGAACGAACCGTATCACGCTTCCCGGTTCCCATTTCACCGCGGAGCTGTCGGGTTGTGTTAAGATTAGCCCCCCGGGATACCGCCTCCGGGTTCACCGAACCAGTCCCCGTCAAAGAGGCTTGAACCCATGGATGAACAGATGAATACAACTCGAAACCGCCCTGACATTTCTGTGATCATCCCCGCCTTCAATGAGGAAGACCGTATCCTGCCCACCTTGGACCAGGTCAGCCTTTTTCTGGATCGCCATTTCGGGAGCTGGCAGGTCCTGGTCATCAATGACGGTAGCCGGGACGGGACTGGTTCTCTGGTATCGACCTTTTCTCAAGAACAACCCAATGTGGCCCGTCACGACCTGTCGCATAATTCGGGCAAGGGTGCGGCCGTGCGTTTCGGGGTTCATCATGCTACGGGCCGCCGGATCCTCTATATGGATGCCGACGGCGCCATTCCCATCGAGGAACTTCATAAACTCCAGCCCGTCATGGATGAGGGCTATCCCATTGTTATCGGCTCCAAATCCTTTCCCAAACGAGGGGGTGGAACCAAATGGTACCGGCTGATCATGGGTCGAGTCTTCAATGCCTTTGTCCGGCTTTTCCTCATCCAAGGAGTCCATGACAGCCAATGCGGGTTCAAGCTCTTCGAACATGATGCGGCCAAAACCATCTTCGAGAAACAGACGGTCAACGGATTCTCTTTCGACTTGGAGGTTCTCTACCTGGCCCAAAAGCTCGGGCTCCGGTTCCGGGAAGTACCGGTGACCTGGTCCAACATCAGCGGGTCCAGGATTCACCTTGTACACGACTCGATCAAGATGTTTCTGGATATTTTTCGGATCCGGGCACGGCATACTTACAAAAGGGATGGGGGCTGTGTCGGCAAGGGTGAATCAATAAAACCATGAAACCGGTAATAGCCAGGTTACTTTTTCTTGCTTTATTATCCGCACTCATGGGGTGCGGATCTTCTCACCCGGGGCGGGAACGGGCCCGGCCTGTCCCGAACATGGAAACCATCGTCAACGACCTGGGCATATCCTTCGTCCGCCTCCCCGCGGATGGTTTTACCATGGGCCGGGAGGGACACCCCACCGAAGGCCCCCCCCCATGAAGTAGTCTTCGAGAAACCGATCTTCATGGGCCGGTACGAGGTCACTCAGCAACAGTGGCAGGCCATTATGAATACCAACCCCAGCGCCTACCGCCATCCAAACCATCCTGTTGAAAACGTGTCCTGGCTAGAGGTCGGTGAATTCATCTCCCGGCTCAACCAACAAGATAGCGGCTACCGGTACCGCCTGCCCACTGAAGCTGAATGGGAGTACGCCTGTCGAGCCGGGACCAGGACCCGCTTTTCACACGGCAACGATTACGAAGGTCTCGATCTTCATGCCTGGACACGGCGGAACGCCGGTAAGCGACACCATCCCGTCGGTACCCGGCTCCCCAATGGTTGGGGCCTCTACGACATGCACGGCAACGTGTGGGAGTGGTGCCGGGATTTTTATGCACCGGATGCTTATGCCAAGCATACCCGGCTCGCCCCACGAGGACCCGTAACCGGTAGCGAACGAGTCTATCGCGGGGGCAGCTTCCACTACGCCCCTCAATACAGCCAATCCTTTTACCGGCTCCGTTTCGCGGAATCCTACCGCTCCATTTTTCTCGGTTTCCGGTTGGTGCTCGAACCTCTTGAATAAACTCTTTCCAAAGGCCGCAACATGACCCTCTCCCCCCGACAAATACCCTGGAAAGACCGGCTCCCCTACCTCCTTTTGTTTTTGTTCCTGGGTGTGCAGTTGTTGGGTCTTACCCGCATCCACGGGGATTGGTGGTTCGAGGACGACGCCTACCAGCGCCACTTCATCCTCCACTGTCCCGAACCCTCGGCCTATTTCCTTGATCGGGAAAAGAACTATCCCTTCAATATGGGCCGCAGTTTCACCCCCCTCCTTGCCTTCACATTGTTCCTGGATACTCTGGTCTCCCCTAAATCTCCCACACCCGCCTATCTCCACACGATGCTTTCCCTGGCCCTTACCACCCTGCTCTTCTTCGCCCTTTTACGCCGTTTCCTGGATTCCTATTCCGCCGTTTTCGTCACCGCTATCTGGCTCTTTCTGCCATCCACCATCGCGGTCACTGAATTCTTGGCGACCCGCCACTATCTGGAAGGGTTCATGTTCTCCCTGGCCGCACTGCTCCTGGCCACGGCTTTGCCTTCTACATCAAAACCGGGCCAATGGTTTGTCCTAATGGCTGTCGCTATCCTTTACTATTTGGCGGCTCTGGCAAAAGAAGTCTATGTCACCTTCACATTCTTCGCCCTGATCGCGCTCTTCTCGAGCCGGAAACGTTTTGGCGCCATGGCCCTCATCTTTGCCACCGGTCTCGCCTACAGTATTCATCGGCTCTGGTTCCTGCAAGGCCTCAGCCGGGACAGCTTTCCCCTCCATACTACCTTTTTCAAGTATTTCGCATCCATGCCCTTCACCTTTTCAGGAAATAACGGCGGTTACCTGCTCGCTATCCTGTTGGGGCTACTCCTCATTCTTGCCGTTTTCAAGAAGAAATGCACCGGCCAACAATTACTCATGCTCGCCGGCGCGGTCGCGGTACTCCTGTTCAGTATCTTTCCCGTTTATCACAACCTACACGGTAAACAGCAGGAACTGGGTACCTGGTATCGGCTTGTCTTTCTGGCCAATTCCTTCTGGTTGGCAATGGGTGGGTGGTTGTGCCGTGGCCTGCTCCCGAGAAACCTCTCCATTGGAGTAGCACTCCTTGCGGTGGCGATCGTCCTGCCCGGAGGGCTCCAAACGGCCCGGAACTGGGACCACATGAAGACGGCCTATCGGGAAGAAGCCGTTTTCTACCTGGAAAACCCGGACAAACTGCTCTATACCGAGTTGCCCGCACCCTGGTTCATCACCAACATCCATGACCTCTACGAGGGGGACACCCTCCCCCATGTGATCGATCGACGGGGAATCATGGACCGCGGGGTCGTGCAACGGCTCCTCGAGGATTCTGATCATATTTGGCGTTATACCCCGGAGGGTTATCAGCCTGATCCTGAACTCCACCCATTCCTCTTTCAGAAGAATCTTCAAATGCCCAACGCCTTTTCCCCGGCACGAAACCTCATCCCCAAGTAAAACGTATAAATATTCGCTTTTCCCCCTGCCCATGGCTTTAAACCTAAATTGAGCGATTCTTAGCGGCGATCTGCACCAATCTGTTGGGCTAGGCGCCCCCGGCAAAGGCTTTCCGAAAATACTCGGAATACCCTCCGGGTATGACTGCGTTTTTCGGAAAGCTTTTGCCTCCAACATCTTAGCACATCTCATCCACACGAATCGCTCACTTTAGGTTTGATGCTGTGGGTTTCTATCTTAGACCGTGAAAGTTGTTGTCCGGGGCAAGCTAATTGAGTCCTTCACCATCCCTTAGACCTACTAACAGATTAGCCCAGGGGAGAATTCAAAAATTAGCTCCATTTTTGGCTATGAGATAAAAATAAACTTTTTCAGCTCCTTTACCACCTCCCCAAAATTCCATCAGACGTGAATTTTTCCCCGACACAAAGGTCAAGTGAACGTCATAGGGAATATTAAGATGTCTGACAATGGTATCGTGGTGGTCAGTTGCGAGTGACCAGGGGGATCTCGGCTTCAAGGGGTGATTAAATCCTTCTTTATGAAAATGTTCTTATTACTTTATCACTTTTTTCTTGACTTGCGATTCCCAATGATGATAGCCTAACCCATAACACAGTAAAGTTTTTCTTTACTCGCTATAGAAAGCGTATAACTTGCGTCAACTTAAAAAATTTAGGAGGAAGTCATGAAGGAAAAAATCAACCTGACCCAGCTCGAGATTCAAAGCTTCATCACGGTCAACCAGGAAGCAAAGACTGTCCGTTTTCAAGGGGGTATCTATACAGTTTCACCCAATTGCGTCACCCGGCTAAACACCTGTTTCAGCTTTCATGAGTGCAGCCAGGGTGATTGTGGCTGATTCGCCCGAAAGCCTCGCCATGAATTAATGGAGTACCTAAATGGGACCCTTTTTCTCAAATAACCCCTGGCGGCTTGAAACCTACAAATTCTTCTGAATGAAGGAGATCAGGTGAGGTCACAGGGGTTCTTCCAGCAATCCGCACTGCAAAAGGAAAAAACGAGCTGTTGGACAATAATAGCGGTACTGATCAGGCGACCCCGGTGTTCCAGCTCCGGATAAAGATGTGGTCCGGAGCTCCAGCTCCGGAAAGAGTCTTATTAGATTCTCTCCATAGCAATGATGCTCTAGTTATTCATGATAGTTGCGTGGGGAGGTTTGAGGTTTGCCGTAAGAGTGCATGGGCTTCATCGAAACAGGGAGACTGTTCCAGAGAAAGGTTCCCCGGACTTAGGTGACTACTGAGCCAGAGTTGAAGCAAGCGAAGTGCCGCCTTGAACTGACCGGCCTCGAGTGCAATCAAGATCCCGTTCCTGATAACCCGATCAGATTCAGGATGATGGGCCTGAAGATAATAAGAATGGGTCCACCAGTAACTTTCGAAGGCCTCAGGAGGATTTTGGATGATGGCGTGGCTCAGCCACTCGTGTGAGGTAGTTTCCGTCTCTTCCGGTGAAACCCGTGAGTTGCCCGCCGCCCCAAACCACCCTTCCAACCGGAGGCAGCAAAGGAGGGTGCGGGAATCCGAGCCGCCGCTCAAGAGAGCGCCGGCAATGGTGGGGTTTCGGAAGCAGAGACGTAATACGAGCAACTCAGTGAGCCGGCCCTCCGGCGGACGGCCTTTTTCCAGATGCTTTGCCATCAGGAGACAAGCTTCTTCGGATAGGTATGACAAGCAACAAGAGTTTTCATGCTTTAGCTCGGGAACCAGGCCAAGCCGCTTTAAACATCGTTCAGCAGCATCTAAAATGGATAGACGAGATTTTTCGGGAAGTGGATCGCAAGCAGCCACCAGGGGTACCAGGTAGCGAGGCCACCAATCTCGGGGTGAGGACATGCGCAGCTCCCGGTCCAGGAGTGGAAACCAAGTCATGGAAACGGCCCAGCGGGTCAATCGGCCCACGTTCCGGCGCCCCATACCGGGCCGCCAATCCCGAAACCCGTTCTGGACTGCAGCACACAGAGCCCGCCAGATTCGGTAGCGGTATTCGGGATCTAAATATTGGAAACGAAAGAGTTGGGACATGATAAACGAGAATTCGGGCAAGCCTTTTTTTACACCGAATCGGCTGGCCAGGTGAATAAAGGCGGGCAGCATGGCGGCCGCCTCCCGATCGGGTTGGTTATGCAGGTGGGACATATCCATAAAGCGAACAGCCTCGGTTGAATCTGTCAGTTGGGGCGATAACTTCTCCTGTATATCCAGGCGTTGACGGCACAAATTAAGATGGTATTTTACCTTTCCCCAAGGATAGAACCAGGCGAGTTCCGCAGCCTGTTCGGGTTCGAGTGCGTGATTGAGATTAGCGGCGCCCTGTGCTGCCTGATTTTCATCGACCAATACGCTGATATCAACCAACTCCAGGAACAACTTGGACAAGCCCGGTAATCCATCATCAAAAAAGCCTAATTCCAGACGAAGCACTAACCGGGTTTCAAGGTCGGAAATCTGGTTGACAATTTCTTTGGCGAGTTCCACCAGGCCGGCCCTATGAAGGTTTCTGGCCAGGTCTTCATGAAAGCGAAGTATCTCCCCCGTATAACAAGCTGAAATCCCATTTTTGTATGGCTTGATCGACGCGTCTCGAATGCAGAGCCGGCTTACAGCGAGGAACCAGGGCTCGCGCCGTCTTGCGAAGGCTGTTTCCGGATCGTGGACCACGATAGCAACCAGGGTCTCACTTTTTTCACAAACATGATCGAGCAAACGGGGATTTTTCAGGTGAGGTATCATGTCAAGAAAAAATTCCAGGGACATCTCGGGTGCGGCAAGTATCCATTCCAACATAACGGGCCAGTTTCGAAAGTTTAGACGGACGGCAAGCTCGAGCCAGCACGCAGCTTCCTCCGGTGAAAAGCACCGTAAAAATTCGATAATGCAGGCACTCGCTGCCCGGAATCTTTTTCTATACACCCCGTTCGGGAGATTGTCATTTTGGGCCAGCCAGCGCAAGAGCCATCGGGTATGGCGAACCGGGTTCTCCAATCGATCGAGCAGTTCCAGAAAACCGGGTGTTTCGGCAGGAGCCTTCCCATATTCCAAACAAAGTACATGGTAGGTCAAGTGAAGTTCCAAATCATTCTGATTAACCATAGGCGGCAATGAGATGGCTTCAAGCTCGACCCAAAAAGCGGCTCCTCTTTCGAGAATACCCGTATTCCAGACAGGTGGTGTTTCCCGAACCAGGTTTCCAAAAGCCGTAAAAGCTCCGGATGGATCGACCTTAATGGTAACCGCCAGTGCGGCAGAGAAGCCGAGCCAGAAAAACGCACCTCTCCGGATATCAAAATATGTCAAATAGTCGGCCCATTGTGGAAGGGGGATCTCCGAATGGTTTGGGACGATTTTTGACATCCATGGCGCGATCGATTCTTCGAACCATATTTCCCTCTGACGGGCCTCATTCAACCAGAACCGGAAGGATTCGAGGTGGTTTTCTGGAAGATCCAGGATATGTTCGATGAGGCTGTGAAAACAATGTTCCACGAGTTGTCTCTTACTCAAATGTTCGAGCCAGGATCGCCATTGGCGGGGTGGTTCCGCTTGCCACTTTGCCAGCATTTCGCCGAACAGCTCGGCATCTTTTTCCTGCTGTTGGGTATGGGTAGGAAGCTGATACTTTTCAAGATTCCGTTCGACTTCAACCTCGATCTCGGTCCATATGTCACCATCGTGATCCCTGGCCGTGATGACCCGTAGCCAGGCACGTTGGAGCGGATCACCGGCCAATCCGACCAGGTTTCTCAGAAAACCCACATCTCCCTGCTCCGCGAGAGCCCGGACGATAGGCTCCCGGGCCAGGCTTTGATTGGCAGAGCCGATGTGATAGGCCAGTACCGCATAATATAGAAAATCCCGCCAATCATCGCGGCGCACCATGGCGGGCAGGATGGTTCGAGTAACATCCTCGGCAATGATGTCCAGAGATTGGGTCTCTTGGGCCTTTTTCAGCAGCAATGGGCTTCTTCTAATAATCTTACGAATACTATCCCATTCTTCGGCCCACACCAGGTGATGGAAGAGTTGATTGTCGGTGAAACTTTTTATTTCTATATTGAATTGATCGGAGGGTGCCGTCATGGATTCCTCGGTTTTTTTCCTTTTGGTTGGGACGAATTGACTTGTATCAGCCGGAGACGCCAAAAAGCGGGGGATTCCAATTCCATCACATTCCAAAGCAGGGGTCCTACCAGGCCACCCAGTGGCATGGTCAGGACAGCCTTCGAAAGGAACCACCGGAATCGAAGGCGTCCAGGAATGAATCTCGCCCAAACATGGTGCCAGGAAAAGGGTCGCAAAAGCAGGCGGCCGTTAAGCACAATCCACAAGGGGCCGAGCATGAGGGAAAGGACGGCAGCAGCTTGGAAGGCGGCCGCAAGTAAGGTGGCAGTGGGGGGATAGGTGATGAATTTGCAGGCGAAGACGGTGAGCAATGAGGTTACCATTACCAGCCCCCACGAAGCCATTCGGCCTGCGAGCACGGCTTGCTTGAAGGTGATGAGATGAAGGTAAAAAGCAACCAGCGCCCAGGTAACGAGCAGAATTTGGAGGGCACGCATGTCTCGGCCGGATATCAGCAAAGCAATCCCGAACCCGAGCACAGCCAATACCAGTGTCCTGGCGATTTCACCGATGGGGATGGCGGATGATTTTGTTGCAGCTATCAGCCGAAGAAAAACCGTCACGGCGAAAGCCGACACCAGGATCAGGAGCAAAAGGAAGGCGACAAATGGTCGTTCCTGGTAAAGAATAAGGAGACCCGCCGCCTCGAACAACACAAAAGGGCGTTTGATCCAAAAGGGGTTTGACATTACTGGAGAAGTCCCGGTGCGGAACATCTGCGGCATTGAAGAGGAAAAGGTGGGTATTTTATCGACTTTGGCAGAACAAGGGTCTCCCCCCCGAGAAGTCAAGGCCTCGGAGAACCGGTAGGTACCGCGAAAGCCTTTTTGAACCGAGGTGGCGGCGCCGACACGCGTGGGGAAGCAAAACCAGGCCAGCAGAAAAAAGCCGAGCAATACCGCAGAATGGGAGATCAACAGCACAGGGGCAAAAACGCCAAGCCAGGTGCGCCATGGTCGCTGTTGCGGGTGAACCAGGTGGGAAACGACCAGATAAGCGAGAAAAGCCATACCTGTGAGCACACGAAAAACGAGCCCCAGTGTTTCCAGTTGATTGTGATCGAGACCTGCCGGCAGCCAGAATAGCAAAAGCAGCGACCAGCCTAGATTGAGGTTGGTCACCAGTGAAAGGGAGATTTTGCCCCAAAGTGGATGAGCCTGACTGATCAGGAAGAGACCGAGCGGCAGGAATTTTGGTTGTAAGGAACGATCCGGGTTCACTTGTTTCCCGCTGGTAGTCGTGGATCTCAGGGAGTAAACCAACTCACCGAAAAGGGGTAGGGCGGACAGAAGCAACACGAGCCACACGGAAAGCCCCCGCCAACCCCCTTTGCGATGGGCAACGGGGAAAATGACCAGAACATTGAGAGCAGACAATAGTGCGGTGAGGGCGATAACCGACCAGATGGGCAACCAAGCAATCAGAAGATGCCACAGGCGGACCACCTCAGAGTCGGGAGAAAAGCGAAACAGCAGCTCGAGAAGAAATCCGGACAGGGCAAAATAGGTCCAATAGAACCAGAACATCAAATCCAGCTGTCGAAACTCCCCTTTAAAGCGGCTGAAGGGATGCTGCCCGGCCCGGCGATATCGCTTCACGATACGTTCAGGCACGGGATCGGGCCATGAGCCGGTGTTTTCGTTTCGAGTTGGCATAAAAGAAATCCGATAAACGTGAAGTTGGCTGGCTCGCAAAGGGTTCGTATTATATTTTATATGATCTTGAATCTCTATGAATTAAATATGTTCGCCCTATTGGCCCAACGGGTGCCCGGAACAGTGCCCGGACCGCAGGTTCGTGTCCCACGAAAAAACGAAACATTTGCCAGAGTCCCAGAGCCTCTGGTGTCCATCATGTGTAGGCAAGGAGAATGTAGGAGTATCCAGGGAGGAAAAAAGCTCCGTTGACCTTGGTGGTTTCTTCCACACAACGCAAAAGATGACCGTTTTCAACATCCCAAATCCGGTCAGAGTTATTTCAGGTCTTGGTTGAAATCTGGCCCAAGAATGCCCCGCTGGATGAGATCGTCAATCAAGACTTTGGCGATGTGGTGATGAGCCTTTTTCAGATCCACCTCGGGCTTTCCTTTTAGGCCCCCCTGGTCTTTGATCTCATCTTTTTGGCAGATGAATTCCTCATAGCAGGTGTGGTAAACTCGGTATCGTTTTTGCCACTGCTCGCTTGCTTTAGTATCGTGGTTTTCCTTCTCATGCAAGACGAGCTTTAAATGAATGAATTGACGCCATTCGCGCAATACTTGGCGGATGCGAGGGTGATCGGTCACGCCGGACAATTTGGAAAGCAGGTCAATGGAGACAGGCTCGCGGACAATGGTCAGTGCCATGACCACGGGTAACTTGATAGCAAACCAGACGGCCTCATCGGCCCCGCGCATACTCCACCAATGGTCTTCGTAATATTTCGTTAGACCCATGGGCAAAAACTCAAGGGGCCGATGATGATATATGCCTTTTCCGATCTCAGGTAGCACGTGATGCAGGTACATGAAGTTACCCTCGCTTTTCTCGGTCATGGTCTTAGTGAAAAGAGGCTGCTCCACATTCTGATCTCGGAGGTAGGCTCGAAGCTCGGGGCGGGCTGTTTGGTTTTCGATAAAAATGCCGATGTCTTTGAGGTTGTCAGCGCCGTTGTGTTCGATCTCGCAAAGTTGATGGGGAGAATCGAATCGAAGTATCACTTGATCCGTCGTCCGTGTGCTGAGCACCGCGTAAATGCCCTTGGGCAGGTTCATGGGCAGGAAAAGCGTGTTCACACTCTGGCCCAAGGACTCTGCCTCATCCAGTGCATCAATCAAAATTAGAGCTTTTTCATTGCCGGCAATGCGCTTGGAAACCTTCGACAGCAGGTCTTTCAAGAAACCGGAATCACGAGTGGTTTCCGGCGGAAGATCCCGGTAGCCCAAGTCGTACTTGAGAATGAGCTGGGAACACAGGTTAACGAGGAACTGATCTACGCGGGTAATACCTTCACAACGGATGTTGAAATGGCTGATGCAACGCCTTTCCAAAGCAAGCCACGCCATGAGGGCGGACTTGCCGATACCCGGGTCACCCTCGATGACGAAATAACCCCGGTCGTATTTGCTCATGAATGCATCCAACCGATCGAAGATGAAGTCTCGCCCTACAAAATCCTCGGTTTTCTCCTGCATGAGGGCAGTGTTATTGAAGATATTTCCCAGCAAGGGACTTTCCGGCGGATATGGTTTATCCAAGAAAAACATCTTATTCAGCAGGGAATCATGAGTGATTTCCTGATCATTTTCATCATCTTCCCCTTCACTCTGTTTCACATCTTGTTTTTTCACCTTGGGCAGCCATTCATAGCCATACCCGTGAATGGTTCGGACAAGGAGAGTCTTACCTTCCTCGGCCCGAAGTGTCTTGAGCATGGGTTGGATATAAGACCGCACCGTAATTTCCCGTTGGTAGTCCTCTGAACCCTCTAGGAGAGCTTCGTTGGTGAGCTTCCCGTACTCCAGAAAACGAAACAGGAGCTCACCTTTCTGAGTACTTCGATCGAGGGCCACTGGTTGCGCCTCGTTAAAGTACAGAAGCCCCTCATCCAGGTTCCAGGTATAGTTGATGTTTTTGCCAGGATGGCGAAAGCGGTAGATCGACACTTTTGACTCCCTTCCTCTCTTGATATTCAGATTGCATGTCAATGACTTGCCAATGGCCTCTCGACACGGGGTTCATGTTGGAATAGGCTCACTGATTCCCTGAGGAATCAGAATCTTGAAAGTGAGGTAATACAATGCGAAATAATTTTAACACGAATGAGAGAGAAGTGACCCCCCGGTTTAAGGATATGGTTACTACCGTCCAAAGTCATGGCGGGGACGATTCCCAGGGCGGCAGCATCGACCAGGACGGCACCGGCAATGGCACCGGAAACGGTGATGGTACCCCTTGAAAACCTATATCCCCGGTTGATTGCCTAGGCATCAAATCCACGCGGGTTGGTTAGGCGCCGCCTCCCCCCAAACTCGAAACGGACCGGTCCTCCCCTTTCAAAAAAGGAGACAACGTGAAATGGTTTTCTGGGCTTCCGGCGGAAATGGCTCGGCTCGACCCGGAGACACAACGTTTAATTGTGTTCCTCCTGCTGGCCTGGCTGTTCCTCCGCTATTATGTAAAAAGGACCAGTAAAATGAAGAAACTTCCGCGCAAGGCTTTAAAGCCCCAGCACGGGATAGCCATCCGCAATCGCTCGAAGCGACGAAAGTAATCAATCGTTTACCGACAATTTGCTACCAAGCACCAAACCTCGGTTGGTCACCGAAAAACTGGGGTGGACAGGCTCTACAGGTGTGCCTTTATAGGGATGCCAAGGGGATCGTCTGTCTACCCCTTCACCCTAGAGGTCTTGTATGGAAACGACAAAAGACATTTCCTGTGATGATACCAACCGCGATGAGGTGTTGGGCTCAAACCGTAACGCTCTCCCTGTACCACAGGCCAGGGACCGCCGAGTCCGAATGATCGAACCGGATTGATCAATTACTTGACCTCTTTCCCGGGAAGCGGCACCTGAGCTTGCCGGAACAAGATATCGATCCTTTCTCTCTCTGGGGACGACCCCTCGGGTAAAAGAGCGTACCCCTCGCGAAGATGACGCTCTCCCTCCCCTTTTTGCCCACTTTGGAGAAGGGAGAACCCGAGATAACTCTGGTAGAGCGCAGCCCGTTCCGGTCGATGAACCTCATCTACATCCTGCCGGGCGCGGCGGAAGTGAGCGGCGGCCTTATCCACCGCATTTTGGCCGAGATAGGCCCGGCCCAGCACGAAACGGGTGAGGATGGTATCCGCGTGCGACCCTCCGAATTGGGTTTCACGTTTAAAGAGGATATCCTCCAAAACCTTCTCGGCTTCCTGAAATTTTTCTTGTTCCAGCAAGGAAAGGCCCAGATTGTGACCCAACATGAGGGAAATATTGGTTTGGGATCCCAAATGTTCCACGGTACGGGGGTACCATTCCCGGTAATGCCACTCCGCATCAGCGTAGTGTTCCATGTTCAGCATAAGTCGACCCAGATTGTTGCGGGCCGTCATGGTGTGATGATGATAGGGACCCCGAACTTTCTCGAAAAGGAACACAGCTCTTTCCAGGGTGGATCGGCTTTCCCCAAAACGACCAGCACCCATGAGATGATTCCCAAGATTGTGGAGCGAGATGATGGTACTGGGATGTTCTTCACCCAAGGTAGCAATACGCGTTATCAGTATGTCGCGGTAGAGTTCCTCGGCGCGCTCCAGGTTTCCTAGTTCGGAATTGATATTGGCCAGATTGTTTAGTGTGTGAAGTCGTTCGTGGTGAGCCTCCGGAATATCCCGTTCCACTTGAAGGGAAAGGACACGACGATAGCAATCGAGTGCACGAGTGTAGTTCCCCACCCTGCCTTCGGTAATACCCAGTCCACGAAGTGCATCAAGGTATTCCACATCCCTCCGGGAAACGCTATCGATAAGTGTTTGATACGCGAGGCGTGCCTCGCCCATACGGCCCTCCTCCCGCAGCAGGTGAGCGGCCAGTTTGCCAGTTTGAAAATGGAGCCGGTGCCCGGTGGGAAGGCTATCCAAATGTCTGTTCAACTCGGTCAGTACCCGCCGGGAAAGATCCGGACGGCGGTCCAAAAAAAGGCTCTCAGCCAATGCGTACCGGAGAATCAGTGTCCGGGGATGGTCTAGTCCGTGAAGTGATCGGCTCAATTCCCAAGCCGTTCGCAAATGCCGCTCTGCTCGTGCCGCCTGTCCTAGCCCTTTGTAGGTGTTGCCGAGGGTTCGGTGGATGTCGAGCCTAATGGCGGGATAATCCTGGTAGCTACGATCGGCTTGCCTGGCCACCTCGTCCAGGGCATCGACCAGCTTGATGTCTTTGTCCTTTTCATAAGGATTGGGCGAGGCGAGAATTTGAGTGAAGAATTCATGAAGTGCCTGGGTTTTTTGTGCTTCCAGGATGGCTTGATCGCGTGCTTTCCGTGTTTGTAACATGCTCCACGTGGAAATGGTGGTCGCGGTGATAAGCATGAATAAGAGCAAGACCGAGGTCAGGACCGCGAGCCGGTGCCGCCCAATAAACTTTTGGGTTTGATAAAAACCGCTGACCGGTCCGGCCAAAACAGGTTCACCCTTTCGGTAACGCTCCAGGTCGGCGGCGAGTTCGCTAACGGTATCGTAACGACGTTCCGGGTCCTTGGATAAGGCTTTGGACAGAATCCAGTCAACCTCCCCCCGAAGTGCTTTGGCAAGGCGTGCCGGTTTTTCCTTAGAGTCAGCGCTTTCTTTGAGTACACGATTGCTTGGGGGTACTACGTCTTCTTCCCTGATCATCCGAATGACTTTATCGATTGAGTATGTATTCAGTTTTTTTTGATCCAGGGGGGGAACACCCGTTAGCAATTCATAGAGGACCGCCGCGGCACTGTAAATATCCGAGCGAATATCGAGATCGGTGGTGGCGCCTTTGGTTTGCTCCGGACTCATATAGGAAAGAGTTCCCAAAATAGCACCGGCCCTGCCTGCCAGGGTAGCCTCTCCCAATGGCTTCGACATTTCCCGGGCAATGCCGAAATCAATGATTTTGGCAGTAATCTTGTGATCGTGTCTTTTTACTAGAATGTTGGAGGGTTTGAGGTCCCTGTGAAGGATGCCCTTTCGATGGATATGGCCAATCCCCTCGCACACTTGGAGGAACAACAAAACGCGCTGCCTGATGGTCAAGGACTCCCGGCGACAAAAACGGGTTATATGTTCCCCGGGAAAGTATTCCATGGTGAAAAAGGGTGAATGCCGATCCGTCTCACCCCAATCCAAGATTCTGGCCACATTGGGATGATCGAGACAGGCCAGGGCCTGTGCCTCCAATTCGAGGCGTAAAACCAGGGACGGGTCCTCCTGTTTCAATACCTTCAAGGCAACCTTTCGGGGAACGGGAGCCCGCTGGTAGGCGAGGTAGACACGGCCCATTCCACCCTCACCGAGGGTATCCAGAATTTCATAAGCGCCGATTCGTTGGGGAATATCGGACCGTCCCAAACCATGCATAAGGAGCTCCCGTACCAGGGAGATTAGGGGCTCCTCGAGAAAATCTTTGATATCATCTGCCCCGTGAAGCATGGAACGCGCCTCATCGAGGAAAGCGGGGTTGGTCTTGATGAAATCATTGAAAAGGGCGGACTTTTCAGTTCGACTCGAGTTGTGGGCTTGATCCAGAAGTTCTTCGAGGAGTTTGTATGTTTGGTCATGCATCGACAGAACCTCGAGATACACAGGCCTACAACTGGCGAACCTAGTAATTCCAAAACCGTTTCGAGCACATTGAAACAGTGACTTAAACTTACATTAAAACACATCCCCTATCAAAAGTGGGCAATTTATTGGTTGGGCAGGCGGGTTTGAGCTCACTTTGGAAGTGACTTCGTCAGTCACTACCCGAATGCAAACGCCCCTACTACAGCCTATTCTTTGGGATATGAACCGACCTGCTCTCAGAAAGAGCTGCCTGGTAGCTTTGCAGGATCGACGACTGAACTCTATTATTTCCTTTTATCAAGGTAACTTTTCAATCCAAAACCACTGCCAAAGCCACCGGCAAAAATAACGATGATCTTGATGAGGTCGAGCAATAAGGATTTGTCCACAGGTAGTAGGTAGAAAATGAGAAAAAGGAAAAAGCCAAGACCTAAAATAGTATAAACCAAGTGAAACCAACGGTTGGATTTCGCCAGGTAAAAAGCGTTGTCATCATCTCTTTGAAGGTAATCAAGAAATTTATGGACATGCTCAGATTCAAATTTCTCTAACAGCGGGTCTTGTGGCTGCCCATGAAACGATTGCATTCCCATCCTAAAAAGTGCTTTCATCCCGCCGGCATTTTCCGGAGATTCGACCAAGTCCTTTTCATGACTTCTTTCCGAGTGAAGGGAGTCCGCCGAGACTTGGTCCCCACCGGTCTTGTTTTTTCTTGAAACCATATCAGTCATTGAAAGTAAGGCTCCCCGAGAATCTTGCCTAAAGTCATTTTGTCTGAAAATTTTGTAAACTTCTCTTGGGTTTTACCGGCCCACATGTCCCTGATGTACCAACCCATCATTACCTTCATGCCTGCTTCATAATAATCAGGTGTCAAGTCACCGGCTTCGTAAAGAAGCTGGAGCTCACGTGCTGCTGCTTTGAGTTGTCGCAGCTTCCGAGCCCTATCCGGAGGGTAGGAACCTTTAAAAAAATTAGACATTGCATGAATCATTTCGATATCCTAAAAGCCAATTGGAGTAAAGCCATTATGGCACTATCAGAATTCATTTTTTTCACCACCTGTATGACAATTTAATCCATGAAAGGCAGAAATGCTACCGCTTTTTTAATTAAATGGAAAAAAAGTACCCACATACAGTGCGTATTTCAACGAAATAAGTGCCCACTCACAGTGCGTATTTCATCCAGGTCTTGTTTCATGCTTAGGTACACACAACTTAAAAGCCTATAGGCTGCTTAACCATCTTCGCCCTTTCTGGAACGGGGTTTGACGATGAGCCGGATGGGGATGCCGTCCAGGTGGAAGGCCTCACGGATCCGGTTGAGGAGGAAACGTTCCTGTGAGAAATGGAGTATATCCCTCGTGTTGACCACGGTCATGAAGGTGGGCGGGCAGGTTTTGACCTGAGTCATGTAGAATATTTTCAAGGGTTTGCCCTTGTGGCTCGGGATACGATGCTTTTTGCCCATCTCGGTGACGAACCGGTTGAGGACACCGGTGGTAACTCTTTGGGAAGCACGATCATGGAGATCAATTGCCAGATCGAGAATACGGGTTACCCGTTGTCCGGTTTCCGCGGAAATGAAGATGAAGGGAGCGGTTTCGAGAAATTTCAACCGGCGGCGGATCCGCTCTTCAAATTCACGCACGGTATGGGTCCCCTTACCCTCTACAAGATCCCACTTGTTGACCACCACGATGATGGGTTTGTAGGCCTTGTCCGCGATCCCTGCGATCGCGGCATCCTGGGCGGCATCGCGCTCCCCGGCATCGATCAAGAGGGCAATGACGTCGGCGTCATCCACCTGGCGTTTGGCCATCAAGACGGAGAGGCTCTCCTGGGAACCCGAGATCCTGCCGCGTTTGCGAATACCTGCGGTATCAACCAGGCAAAAGGGTCTTTTTTTGTAGTTCAGGTAACTGTCGATGGGGTCGCGGGTAGTGCCGGGTATGTCGCTCACCATTACCCGCTCCTCCATGAGCAATTTGTTGACCAGGGAGCTTTTGCCCACATTGGGCCGGCCGATGATGGCCAAACGGACTGGCTCGCCGCCTGCGCTTTTCGGGGCTTGCCACTGCCCTTCCATGAAAAGGTCGATCTCCTCGAACAGGTTTTCCATACCACGATTGTGTTCGGCGGCCCCGAACAGGGTTTTCTCGAAACCGAGCCGGTACACGGCTGTGTCATAAGCCTGATCCTCACCGGTATCCATTTTATTTATGAATAGGATGACGGGCTTGCCCAGTTGACGCAAGGCCTGGGCAATTTCCTCGTCGGCAACATTCAATCCCTCCCTTCCATCAACCATGAACACCAAAACCACGGACTCGGTTATGGCACGATCGGTCTGGTCCCGGATCATGCCGGCAATCCGGTCCGGACGGGTTTCGATTCCGCCCGTGTCCACCAGGCGGTAACTCCCCTGCTCCCGGTGAACGGTCCCGTAGAGGCGATCCCTGGTCATGCCGGGCGTTGCATCGACGATGGCCCGGCGCGATTGAGTGAGCCGATTGAACAAGGTGCTTTTACCCACGTTGGGCCGGCCCACAAGGGCGACGATCGGCAGGTTGCGATCGCTCGCACCGGTCACCGAGGTTTTGATATATTCTTTTCCGGTCATGGGGTCACCACTCTTTTATAAAAGGATGCTGCCGATGGTCGTAGCTCCGAAGATTAGGGAAACGACTCCGTTTATTGTGAAAAAGGCCATATTCACCTTGTCCAAATTCCCGTCCCACACCAGGGAATGTTCGTACACCAGACAACCGGCCACCAGGAATGTCCCGACCCAGTAGATGATCCCGAGTTCGAGTTTCAACCCGATTAATATGATCAAAGAGACCATGATGAGGTGCAGGAACCTGGACAAGATCAGGGAACGATTCACACCAAGCCGGGCGGGAATGGAATGAAGGTTTTCCTTCCGGTCGAAGTCGATATCCTGGGCGGCATAGATGATATCGAAGCCTGCGACCCAACACATAACGGCAAGGCCCAGGAGAATGGGTAACCAGTCAAAGGATCCCTTCACGGCAATCCAGGCACCGAGGGGAGAAAGACCCAGGGCGAGGCCCAGCACGAAATGGCAGTAGCTGGTGAATCTTTTGGTAATGCTATAGCCCAAAAGGACAACCAAAATCAGGGGGGATAGGTAAAAGGCAAGGGGGTTGAAGAACCAGGTTGTGCCGACAAAAAGGAGTGAGGAGACAAGGGTAAAACCCAAGGTATAACCCCGTGAAAGGCGGCCCGCCGGTATGGAACGGGAAGCGGTCCTGGGATTTTTGGCATCGATTTCCGCATCGATAAAGCGGTTGAAGGCCATTGCGGCCGAACGGGCCAGGACCATACACACAAGGATCAGGACCAGGACCAGGAGCTCGGGGAACCCTTGGGCGGCGACAAACGTCGAGACGAGGGCGAAGGGCAGGGCAAAGATACTGTGCTCTACCTTGATCATTTTCAGGGTTTCCACTAGGGCCGCGGTCATGGATTCCACCTCTTGATCTGGGGATCGTCAATATGGAGATGGTCCAGAATACGGTCTACCAGCGTATCGACCAGGTCATCGACGGTTTTGGGATGATGATAGAACGCGGGCATGGCAGGCATGATCACTGCGCCGGCTTCCCGGAGGGTCACCATAGCACGCAGGCTGATCAGTGATAGGGGTGTTTCCCTGGGAACGAGAATCAGGCGGCGGCCCTCTTTGAGTTGAACACCGGCACAGCGATAGATGAGGGTTTGGGCAAGACCGGCAGCGATAGCGCCCAGGGTATTCATACTGCAGGGGATGACCACAAAGGCATCCAAATCGTAAGAACCGGCGGCCAGGCAACTCCCAATATTTTTATTGGTATGTACCTTTTTGATTCCGGTTCCCGGAATTGGCCAATTGAGATCGGTTTCCTGGCGTAATACTCGAATGCCGCCTTCCGAGGCTAATAGATGAAGTTCCACGTCGTCTCGGGCCTCTAACCGGTCCAGCAGTCTCAGAAAGTAGGGGGCACCGCTTGCACCTGATAACCCCAAAGCAATTTTTTTCTTTCTTACACTCATTCAGTGTCCTCTATGAAACGAACCGGCAGAAACCGGAAAATCGCCCCAATCCCACCGGTTCCAGTTCAGTTCAACACGTGAATGGCCTGGCCTTTAGCTTTTTTGGCAGCTTCCATGATGGCCTCGGTCAGGGTTGGATGGGGATGAATGCTCAGGGCAATATCATCCAGAAAGGCACCCATCTCGATACCTATCAAAGCCTCACCCACCAGGTCTCCGGCGTTATGGCCCATGATGACCATTCCCAGGATCTCCTCGCTCTGCTTATCGGCAATGACCTTGACAAAACCTTCTGTATCCGCGGAAGCCCAGGCCTTGCCAAGTGCAGCGAAAGGGAACGTACCGACCGTGGTCTCGATACCCCGTTCCGATGCTTCCGCTGCTGACATGCCGGCGGTAGCAATTTCCGGATCGGTAAAAACCACGGCAGGACAAGTTTTGGCCAGGTCTTCACCGTGGTGGCCGGCAATGACTTCCGCAGCAATTTCACCCTGATATGAAGCGTGGTGGGCCAACATGGGCTGGCCGGCCAAATCGCCGATGGCAAAGATGTTGGGGACATTGGTATGCATCTGTTTTTCGATCTCCACAAAGCCCTGATCGTTGACGGCGACACCTGCGTTTTCGAGTCCGAGTCCTTGGGAGTTGGGCCGCCGGCCAACCGAAACACACAGGTACTCAGTGTCGATGACCTGCTTCTTGCCCTTGTGCTCGATGGTAACGGTCAGGCCACGGTCCGTCTCCTGGTAACTTTCTGCCTTGGCCGCGGTAAAGACCTTGAATTTTTCCTTCTTGAGTTTTCGAGTCATGGCCTTGACCACGTCCTTGTCGAACCCGGGTAATACAGTATCCATCATCTCAACTACCACAACCTCGGTTCCAAACTTGCGATAGACACAGCCCAACTCCAGGCCGATATACCCGCCGCCAATGATGATCATGTGTTTCGGGATCTCCGCAAGGTCCAGGGCACCGGTAGAATCGAGGATCCGGCCACCCACGGGAAAGGCGGGCAAATGGATGGGAGAAGAACCGGAAGCCAGAATACAATGTTCGAAAGTAACATGTGTCTCGTTTCCCTCTCCATCCATGACCTTCATCTTGTTTCTACCCAGCAAAATGCCAGTCCCGGCCAAGGTTTTGACCCCATTTTTCGTTACCAGTGTCTTGATCCCCCCGACCAGTTGGGACACAACCTTACCTTTCCATTCCCGGGTCTTGGCGAAATCCACGCTACGGTTCTCGACATTTACCCCAAATACATTCATTTTGTTGATGGATTCATAGGATTTTGCCGCATGGATCAAAGCCTTGGAGGGTATACACCCCACGTTCAGACAGACACCGCCATAGTTGGCTTTCTCTACCAACAAGGTATCAACCTTCAACTGGCCCAGCCGAATAGCGGCAACGTAACCGCCCGGTCCCGCACCGAGCACAACAGTATTGACCTTAATTTCCTGCATTCCTTACTCCTCGAGTTTGGTACACATGACCAACAGCCGCCCAAATTCTACACCAAAGAGGCCCTCCTGTCACGATCGGATTAATTGATAGACAGGATCAGGTTTGACAGGATCACAGGATGGAACGGTTCTGTTTGGACTGGATCTACTGGATGGAACGGCTCCGTTTGGACTGGATTTACAGGATGACCGGCTCAGTTTGGACTGGATCGGGACTGGATCACAGAAGGAACAGGATTAGGAAGGATCACAGGTCCAATAAGATCTTAGCATCAATGTCATTTTAATTAATCTTCTGAGGTCC
>JACLAC010003230.1_pt1 | contig 33386 bp, 26 predicted proteins | sample 8027881 | NCBI WGS metagenome assembly JACLAC01 (sample SAMN15725517, study PRJNA655200) | protist metagenome | isolation source: fluorescence activated cell sorting (FACS) single amplified genomes of... | place: Spain: Blaines Bay Microbial Observatory, Mediterranean Sea | collected 2016-01-19 | reverse complement strand
TCCTACCCATCGCCGTACTCCCTATGATTTCTTATCTAGCCCCGGCGGCAGCCGGTCTATTAACCGGCACAGTGGTCATAGAGCAGGTCTTCAACTTGCCGGGAATCGGTCGCTACTTCGTCGATGGTGCTTTGAATCGAGACTACACATTAGTTATGGGCGTGACGATCGTGTATTCCCTCGCCATATTGATCTTCAATCTAATCGCAGATGTTGCCTACGGCTTAGTCGATCCTCGAATTCGAGCCACCCAACAGTGAAATCACGAGGCCTGCCTTTAACCTCAATTATCGCTCTGACGATCCTTGGTGCCATTGTACTAGGTAGCTTGCTTGGTCCGGAGTTAAGCCCCTACGACAGTGACCTCATCGATTGGGAACAACTCGAACAACCACCATCTCTCGGGCATTGGTTTGGTACCGATGTCATAGGGCGTGATCTGTTCGTGCGCACCATGGAAGGCGCGAGGGTATCGTTCACAATCGCGCTTCTAACGACAGTCATCAGTCTCAGCATAGGAATCCCTTGGGGCGCAGTCGCGGGTTTTTTGGGCGGTACAATTGACCAATTCATGATGCGTATCGTAGACGGCTTCTACTGCTTACCAGGACTATTGGTCGTTATTCTGTTAGTCGTCTTGTTCGGACAAAACCAGTATGTTTTATTCGCAGGTCTCGGCATGATTTCTTGGCTCAACATCGCTCGCATAGTCCGTGCACAAACCATGCGCCTGCGATACAGCCCATTTATTCAGGCAGCCAAGGGCCTCGGTGCGTCCACAACGACCATAGTAGTAAAACACATCCTACCGAACATGATTGGACCAATCGTTGTCTATTCAACGCTCATGATTCCAGGGGTCATTTTAGCCGAGAGTTTCATCAGCTTTCTTGGTTTAGGCATCCAAGAGCCGAACACCAGCTGGGGCGTCTTAGTCGCAGATGGGACACAAACTATGGAATCGTCACCTTGGATACTGACCTTTCCTAGTGCATGTCTTGCCCTGACTGTATGGTGCCTAAACACTCTCGGAGACACAATGCGAGATCATCTAGACCCCACATCTGGCAAGAGATCAGGAGCTTAAGCCCTCTGTAACGACTTAAGTATCAACAGCCCCGTCCACACGCGCGACGAAGGTACGCAGTGATTTAACTTGTTGTTCGAGCCACGCAATCTCTAATCGTGCGCCGTCATCCTCACTCTTCTTCAGCTCAGAGATCTCAGCCTGAATACTTTTAATTTGGTCATGAAAGCGTTCAACACGCGCAGCAATCTCTGCCTTGTCGAACATCAACTCTTCAACCCGACCTGGTTCGGGACCTCTTTGGTCTGGCGCGCCAGCAGGTAATAGTGGACGACTAATTTGTCTTTGATTCATAACCGTAGGTGACATGACCTCGATATTCGCTTCGTGAAGCGTATCCAGCATCGCCCCTTTTAATTCAGTTTTCTTACTAACTAGCGTACCAACGTCAGCGAGAAATCCCGTGATTTTGTAGCCAACTGCATAATCACCCAGAGTCAGAATTTGAACAAATGGATCTCTTAACCCAACCCGCTCAGCGGCTTCGCGCAATTGAATCCTCACCTGTTCTCGATGTACGTCATACCCAATTGAAACTTCGGCAGAAATGAGGGTGCCGCTCTGATCTACAACTTTGACTGGGTTAGTGATGACAAAGATATTAGGCAGCGTCACTGTATCGCGATCTTCACTCTGTATTTCAGTGTGCAGTAGAGTCTTCACTCGGACCCGCCCGAAATGCGCACCAACTTCGATGAAGTCACCGGTGCGAAAGCTACCAATTATTTTAAGCGTCAATCCAGCCATTGCATTGCTGACGAAGGTAGTCGACGACAAAGCAATAATTGCGGTAACAACCAAGCCGAAAAGACTTAAAAGCTGACCACGCGTTTCGACTTGAAACGGCAACGCCAGGAGTAACACGACAACCGCCACCAACAGCACAACAATCTGCGAGAACTGCCTGTATAGCCGATTGTTGGGCTGATGAGAAAACGTTTTACCCAACAACCATTGCACAGCGAACGTGCCCACAAGGGTCACCAACACTGGCAATCCCCACGCCAGCACTTCGCTAAGCTCAAGTGTTGGCATATCTAACCTTTAACACGGACATAACCGGCGGCTCTGTTGAGTTCCTCGAGCAGAGTATCTATTTGTGCCTGGTGCGTCCGGTGACTGAGTATCGATACCCGTAGCGCGAAAGTATCATGTAATACAGTACCCGATAGATAGACCTTACCCGCCGAATTGATCTCATCGAGAAAACGTCGATTCAGATCTCCTAGGTCTTTGTCTGTCTGTATCGTTGGCAGCAAGCGAAAAGCAAACGTTGAAAGGTCTGGCCGATTAAGCATGTCAAAGGTCCCAGCCCTATCCATCGCCTCAAACGCATATTGGGCTAAGTCCAGTTTTTCATCCAGCGCTTCGGCGAACGCATCTTCGCCATGGAGCATTAATGGTAACGCCACCTTCAAGCCGCGATGTTCACGCGACAGTTCCACTGACAGACTAAAGGGATCGAGATGCGCTTGCGCCCGATCAAGGTCAGGCATATACGCACCGCGCAACTCATGTGCCTCAATCAACCTATCGCGATCCTTGACCAAGATCCCACCGGTGCCGTAGGGCAGAAAGAGCCCTTTGTGGGGATCGAGCGTCACCGAGTCCGCCTCAGCAATACCTGCAAGTTGCTTGCGGCCACGGTCGGTTAACAAAAAAGCACCCCCGTAAGCCGCATCGACGTGATACCAAAGGCCCTCGGCTTGCGCGACAGCCGCCAGCTCAGACAATGGGTCGACGCTGCCGGTATTAGTTGTCCCGGCGGAACCCACTAGCAAGAAAGGCGCTAACCCGGCCGCCCGATCAGCTGTAATTTGACTTTTGAGCGCAGCAACCTCAATCCGAAAATCAGCATCTGATGGCACTATTCGGACGTTGCGAGCGGAAAATCCAGCGAGGTTCGCCGCCTTCATGACAGAGTGATGAGTCTGATCCGAACAATAGATGGTTCCCGACAGGAAATTTTCCGGCAGCATTGCGCGTCGCGCTGTAACAAGTGCCGTAAAGTTCGCGAGCGATCCGCCAGTTGTTAACACACCTGCGAACCCAGGTGCGAAACCAATCCATCGTGCAAAAGTGGCAATGACCTGGTATTCCAGTTCGGCAAGTTGTGGTGCCGCAAAGTGGGCTGTCCCATAGCGATTCATGGTCTTGACGATCCAGTCTGCCAATGCTGAGGTGACCAACCCTCCACCCGGAATGTAGGCCATGAAGCCAGGATGAGCGGCATTAAAGCCAGAACCAAACAGAGACCTCAGAAACGACTTAAGATCTTGCTCGGAGCTGAGCGCTGCTTCTCCTTGTAGAACGGGTTGCGAACCAAGAAGTGCAAGCTCCTCCTGAAGAAAAGCGTGTACTGTGCTTGCTAGCTCATCCCATTCCTGGACTGTAGGGTCAAGCGACAACCGTTCTAATAGAGGCCAAGGTAAATCCATTGCAAGATGGTAGCACGTGGTCGCAACTAACTGGTCCGATTAGCAATATGAGCAATGTGACCGATGCGACGAAGTTACTAAACAAAGCCAACACACCGCTCGCGCGTTAGTACCACCTGCTTTGGCATGCTACCGGTGCTGAGCCGCTCTCGCATGACAATTTTCTTATCACCACAATTGCCGGAGTCGGTCGCTCGTTGATCGGCTTGCTGTTTGGCCGCGATACCGAGGTCCAAGGATATACCTAGTACCTGACGCGATATCCCGACTATGATGCTGCAGATGTTTAGCAAATTGCTCGGTCACTACCCAGCCCTTTCATACCCCCTGTACCGGCGCTACTGGCTTGCCTCACTCGCCTCAGTCGGTGGCTGGCAAATTTCCGCAATTGCCATGGGTTGGCTAGTCTATGAGCTTTCTGGCTCAACCATTGATCTTGGTATTTTAGGCGCCGCGACGGCGGTACCTGCGATTTTGTTCACAGTCGCAGGCGGGGTAATCGCCGATCGATACGACAAGCGATTCATTCTCCTCGTCACAACCGCACTAAACGCAGCACTACTCTTTTTACTCGCCCTACTCGTGTTCGCAGACACCATCACGGTATGGCACGTATGGATTATCGCAGCCGCGATCTCCGTCGTGAGCGGCGTGGATTGGCCAACACGACAGACTTTCTTCCCACATCTCATCGACCGTTCCGCACTCCTGTCTGCTGTCGCGTTAAACTCTGTTTTGTGGCAGGTAACGCGCATGGTGCTTCCGGCACTGGGCGGTGTCTTAATTGCATTCTACGGCCCAACCGTCGTCTTCAATTTGGCTGCGCTTGGTTACTTGATCATGTTGCTGGTCATCATAGGTATGAAACTTAAACTGCCCGGCCAGGTGAGCGAGTCGGCTTGGGCTCAGACAGTCGAAGGTATTCACTATATTTTCGTACATCCGTTTTTTAGAGATTTGATCCTCCTTTCCTACGCGACAATGCTCTTCCTGAGTTCTTATATGCAACAAATGCCAGCCTTTGCAAAACTGTTGAACGCAGGTCCCGAAGGCTTTGGCATACTCATGAGTGCGACTGGTTTAGGTTCAATCTTCGGCACAATCATCGCCGGCACGATAAAAGCAGGCAATCGCTATGGCACCGTAATGCTCGGCGGCGCGCTAATCGCTGTCGTGTTTTTAGCAGGGTTTGCACTGGCCACAACTTTGCCCAGTTATTCACTGGCCTTGCTGTTTTCTTTACTCGCCGCAACAGCCACATCAATCTTTCTTATCCTGTCGACAACCGCACTTCAATCTGAAGTGCCAGATGCTCTGCGAGGGAGAGTGATGGGGATACATGGCATTACTTACAGCCTTATGCCTATGGGCGCACTACTGACCGGCGTGCTGGCGACCACGTACACATCGCCAGGGGCGCTCCTAATCAGTCTTGTTATCTACCTTGCCATCCTTGCAATAATGGCTCTCAAAGGTCCAAGTCTGAGAAAGCTCACGAGGCCCCTTGGCAGCTAATCGGTACCGGACAAGGTGTGTCTCGGTTCCACCTCTCGATCGCCTATGACTCACCACGCTATCGATCACCAACCGGTCTGTCGGTTCAAATGCTATCTAACTTTTTGACCGCTGCTTAAAACACCATAGGCAGGGTAAAGTGGTTTTTAATGATGAAGTCACGTTGCGCAATCAGAATCGGATCAATCTCCCCGAGCAGGCCGCCAGTCATCTCATAGGATTTGCGCAACCCAGCAGGCATCGGACAATCCTCATGCGATAGAGTCTTCAGAAGATTGGAGAAAAACACCCAGTAAATATCGATGGCACTGAGTCGATCCCCACACAGATACTCTCCCTTTGATGCCTGCGCAAAAATAGCGAATCTATCCAGTACCTGGCAGGCTTTATCCAGTGCGATCGCTTTCGCATCCTCACTGTAGCCGTAATCTTTGTACATCGGGTTGCGCGCCGCTTCTTTCTCCGCACGTTCCGCGCCTCCGCCACCCAACATGAGCAGCCGCATGTTCCAGACCCATCCATTTTCACCAATCAACTCGCTGGTCATACCCATCATCTGCATACGCAGATCGATGTCATCGGGTACTAAGCTCGCACCAGAACCTAGTCGCTCAGCGAGATTGAGTATCTCCAACCACCCGACACGGGCGGCCTCACTGTTGTACACAGCCACTGGCGCGTTGCGATGGCCGGTCCAGGAAAGCAATGCCTCATTGTCACCAGCGCCCACCTGTTCAACCGCGGTATACGGCACACGATGATGGTCAAACACGGCACGAGCCGACATTGAATAAGGCGCAGGCATGTGCGCGGTCAATGCTAAACGCAAGCCCGCCTGCTCGCTCGCGACTTCCGGCTTTACATATTTCATCGCACCTCCCGTGCATCTAGATTGCTTGACTGGTTCAAATTCGGACATCAGCCTAGCACTGCTTCGCATACAAATCTTGGTGCAAGACGATTGCAGAAAACTTGGCATTTTTCAGTTCCGGATAGCCTATGCTAGCCTTGACAATTACAACTATTCGGGCAGCCCGATGCACTCCACCCCGGCAGTCAACGCCATCATGGCAGAACAAACTGATTGGCAAACTCTCCTCGCGCAACCCGGTGAGACCACACTCGATGTCTACATTGATCTAAAATCTCCACACGCGTATCTCGCAATCAGGCCGACGCTAGAGATTGCACGCGATTTCAACGTATCCATAAACTTCCAACCATACACACTCAGTTACACCAAGTTGGGCCTCACCCGCAGTGTCGGGACGGACATGCAACGCCGCCCTGAGTCCGCTGCTGCCGACCGCAAAGCTCGCATGTATTACGCCACCGCCAGAGAATATGCAGCGTTACAGAACCTCCCGTTGCGGAGCCCGCATCGTCTTTTAGACTCAGACCTTGCACACCGCGTTTTTCTATTCACAAAACGACAAAATCTGGAAATTCCATTCGCTATGTGGGTTTACTTACAAGGATGGGGCAGTGGTTGGCGAGCGTTCGAACTCGAATCGCCAGATCAACTGCGTACGGCATGCATTGAGGTTGGCGTTGATGTGCGTGCATTCGATACGTACACCCAAGATGGTGGCGAAGGTTCAGCGAGCCTCCAAACAAGCATGATAACAGCTGAAGAAAACGGCTTCGTTGGTGCCCCTCACTACGTATTCCGTGATCCTAAAAACGACACCGTTGTGGGTTTGTTCGGCCGAGAACACTTGGCGTTAATACGTTCCAAGTACAAAGCTGCAGGGTTTGCTAAGCACGCCGACAGCAAGGCTGAGTTTTCACATGCTTGGCAGCCGGTCCAGGGCTAACGCGGGTTTGAGCCGCAAAGCATTTCCATGACCTGAACGTAACCAGACACGCCTAAGCCCACCACCACTGCGTTTGCGGTCGAAGAAATATAGGAATTGTGTCGGAAAGATTCGCGAGCGTGGGGGTTTGAGATATGGAGTTCGATGATGCGACCGTCATATACGCGCAGCGCATCATGTATCGCGACCGACGTGTGTGTATAAGCGCCAGCGTTGATAACGATGACATCCGCTCGACCAATCGAGCCCTGAATCCACTCAACAATCTCACCTTCATGGTTGCTCTGCAAAAAAACCACGTCGTCCCCTGCCTCTTCGACTATCTTGCGGCACTGCTGTTCAATGGATGCAAGCGTGTCAGAACCATAAATCTCTGGTTCGCGCTGCCCTAAAAGGTTCAGGTTCGGTCCATTAATCACGTGTATGAGCATTTGCAAGTCGTTGCCATTCTGGTGCGGGCTGTATCCTAATACACAAGCGGTGTGACAATCTAACAATCTACCCCGCCTCCAGGAACCGCAGCGCTCAGTTAGCCGCTACGTCAGGGCGTTCACCATCACACTACCACTAGCTAGTTCACCCTATTCTCAGCAGGTCTGGCGGGGTATGGCAATTAGCTGTGGCTCACCTTGTGGCAGATCGCTAAGCTAGCCTTACTGGCGAAACCAATCAGGCAGTAATGATGAATACCACAGCGGAACCCTTTCTTCTCACTACGGCGGGGACGCGTATCGGCGATCGACTCGGCACCAGTGACTGGGTTTTCATCGACCAAACTCAAGTGAACGTTTTTGGTGAAGTGACACGTTGGCGGACGCCAGGACATTGCGAGCCGGAGCACGGCAAAACAACCCCCTACGGCGGCACGATCATCCACGGTTTTCACGCCGTCGCCTTACTCTCACATTTCTACCGCGACGCGGGTCTTTGGCCTGAAGACGGGGCTTACCCTCTTAACTACGGATTGGATAAAGTCCGCATTCTACAACCGGTCGTCATAGGGGACGGCGTCCGGCTTCGCTCACACATCACACTTCTTGAGGTTTCTGACAAAGGTAAAGGCGAATATTTACTGAAAAATGCCCACGAGATCGAGGCAGAAGGTATCAACGGGGCAGTCGTCTACGCGGAATATCTGACGTATTGGTACCCAAAATGAGCGCAAGCTCAACGAACACTTACACACAAGTCTCAACAAAGCACGGACTGCGCCGGGCTTATTAACCGCATTAGTACTCTTCCACCTCGGTCACCTCGAACAACTCGGTGATTCGACGTATCCCGTCGTCAAAGCGCAGAAAACTAAACTCAACCAACATCCCTTCCTTAAGCATCGTGAAGGCTCCGAACGAACCCCCAATCTCCACCTTCGTTGTGTCCGTTACATGATAAAGGTAGCCGTTAATAATCATAGTGTTGGCCGCGAAGTCTAGACGCTGCAACTCCCCCTCACCATCGGCGAGAGGTACATTGATTTGTTGGCTGTGAACCACTCCGGCAGCCAAAAAGAGCGCGAAGACTGCTGCCATGTTAAGAATACGCTTCATGCTCGACTCCTTCACTCCTGTAACTGTGTCCAAGATAGACGTCCAGTCTTGGCATCGTTAAGGTCACGAATTCGGTACGAGACCGTATCGTTACCACCGGATACGAACAGGAAGTCTGTATCGCCCTGACCACCAAGGGTGGACAAGTCCACCAACGCGCCATCAAGGTCAGTATAGTCAAACAACAAACCACCCGAGTAGCTTTGGCCATCTACCGTGAGCAAGTCCGCTTCATCAATGTAGGTATCGGTGTTGAAATCGATGATGGGCTCGTCCGGATCACCACCTGTCAAGCCATCCATGACCAAGATCGCGCCAGGTCGAGCCCCGAAACAAGAGGTCTCATCTATCCCAGGTAGTACCGTCGTCGTTAGAATTGCGCCGTCTCTGTACAAGAATCGACGAATAGCTTTCTCGCCCGGGTATTGCGCTTGCGGAGGCGCATTACCGGCCGTATCTGAATTAGTCGCACCACTCGTTGTCTCGGTCGCACGCTCCACATCCAGGTCTATGTACCAGCCGTAGGTGCCGGGTGAGCCCGTCTCCGACGCGTATTCCACGGCGTTAGAGGTCAGGATTCGGCGCGTTTGAATACTTCCACTGGAGTCATCGACAACGTTGGTCAACGTTTGCTCCACCAAGCGAAGATCTTTCGTATTGGCATTCGCTGTCGGGGGATTTGTACCCAACTCATCCCAAATCGTATAAATCGATTGAATGTCTGTGTTACCACCATCTTCGTTGGTAATAAAACTACCAGTACCAAATGTGATCAGAAAACCAGCTTGGGTCGGGTGTTTCGTCACCAGCGGGCGAGACAAAATCGGCTGAATTGTCGCTATCGAAGGATTGTCGTTCAAGGCCTGGAATAGACGCACCGCTTCCCAATTACTAGCGTTTGTTGAGGTCAAATCGAAGCGCCACAGGTTACCCAACTGGTCACCCGCATAAACGTAGTCTGTAGTGCCGTTGAGGTCCACATCAACGGCAGTCGGGCTGCCGAGCCCATTCGGATAACCCGCCAAACCTTCTCCAGGTAACGGTACGCCAAAGCCCGTTGAAACCTTGGTGAAGTCTCCTGAACCCCAGCCATCGCGACCTTTATCCATAAAGAGGACAAATAGCGTGGCAATACCAGATGTAGAGTTCGGTCCATTACCAAAGATCGCAATCCACTCCTGCTCGGTATCCGTGTCTTTAACATTACTCATCGCGATTGATGGCAAGGAGATCGAGTAACCCAAGTCCTTCACAGGCTGTCCTGTAGGATCCGTTATCGCGCCGATCGCCCCGCCAAGAGGATTACCATTCGTATCAAGTGGGTAGGTATCGTCATCATGACCAAATTCCCACAGCACAGCATTGCGTGCAGAGCCTTCACTAGCAAAAAGCAATGACGGATCGGTGACATCCAAGGCAAAGAAGCCTTTGCCACCAGCACCAAGACCACCCACTAAGACTGTTAGCCAATCTTTACCACCCACCCCTTCCGGATGCATATAAACATCGTTAAGGCGCGGCGCTAGATCGACGTAGTAGTCGTGCAAATAGAACGAAGATGTAAAATTGTCGAGTTGATTGTTAAATCGTTCAGTGGCATCGATCACTAAACTTGGCACGTAAGCGAACAGTTCCTGGCCATTTGTTGCATCGAAACCATGCAACATCCCGTCATTAGCACCCACGTAGATCATCGCGGTCCGATCGTCGTAGTCATTTACAAAATCTGTGTAGAGTTCTGATGTTGGATAAGGCGACTGATCCCTATTAGTCGCACGCGGCGATCCAACAAACACAGGGCTTGAGTTTACGATGTCACCCAACAAGCCACCATTATCTAATCGTGTTCGCAATGCGCCACTGGGTTGTTCGGCTGTGCGCACACCCCGAAGATAAGAAAGCTCACTACTCGAAAGCGTCGACTTCTGATCTGTTGTCAGATTAGCGTAATCAAAAGCAATACCGTCGTTTGTGCTCGGATCGAAGCTCACGATTATGCGTTCAGAAGGTTGCAAGCCAAGCCCGCTCACATGACTCGGATCCAGTAGTTCCGATGCTGACCAACTCGGTACCGCAGCAAGTACACCTTCAGTACTGACTTGGGTCGCTGTTAACTCACCCGTGCGATTCCCCAGGTTATAGAATCCTCGATAGAGGAGTGTGCCTTCACGAAGTGACGTTGAGTTAAACGCTGCGGCTGACGTGGAACTCGCCGCTTGTGTGAAGTCAAGGAAAGCCGTCTCAATCGCGGTCTGTAGTTCGGCCGGATCACCCGCATTCAAGAAACGACCGCGGCCATTCAGCGCTGCGTGCAGCATATCGTCCGTCTTCGCCTCGGGGCTATTAATCGGATTACCCCAGGCAATCGTCCCTTGAGGGTCGGTGGCGTAGGCAGTATCAGCATCAATAGATCCTTCTACACCGAACGCGATGGTAAATGTCTTCATGTGCTGATGCATAACGCTTGCGTCACTATCAAAAAAACCGTCTTGTACACCCGTGACATCAGCTGATGTCACGGGTACGCCGTCATCGACCAATGGGAACATGTCATTTTCGTAGTAATACATCGCAACGTCCGCAACGGTGCTACTGAAGTCATCTTCGTAACGGCCACCATCCCAGCCATCTGCACCATCAACATCGTAGTTGCCAGTTCGTGAGGCCGAGCCATTCCAATATCCATCTGTGAACAGTAACGCGTAGTTTTGCTGACAGACTCCCTCCGGGGCAGCTAGAGCAGGACAAGGCTTGCCGGAGAAGTTACAGCTCAAGATACGCCCCGCATCATCCAGCGCGCGCCTTAGCGGTGTACCACCGACATTATCGACCTTGTAGACAGTGTCTAGAAGTTCTTCTTTTTCACCTTCCCAATAATATTCATTGAGTTCCGCAACTGGCTCGTCTTCGTTACGGTTGATCGTTTCGTAACCTACGCGAATGTCTTGCAGATCGGCGATGACAGCACCGACTGCTGCCTTAGCGACGTGACCACGATTTCGGTAGTACTGGAACCAGTTAGCAAAGTTCTGTATTTCCTCGTCGTAACTACAGGCCGTGGCTACCGCACAGTCTTCACGCGCAGTACCACCAGAAAAAGGCTCGTTTTCAGCACGGATTTCTACGAGCGCTCCATCATCCTCATAGTACGTCGGAATGTAGGAATTACTGACGCTGACATTCGAGTTACCACCACCGCTACTCCAGTTAGGCACTCGACTAGCCGTGTAGCTGTGGGGATCCAGAATATTAAAGAGATTGGATGTAGACGTTGGATCAAGACGAATATTCTCCGGATCGGCATCGGCGAAGTCGTTGTTATACGGGTCCAATCCTTTCCATGGATTGTAGTTAACGCTCGGGTTGTAGTAGATCTTATTGAACGCTGCATTGCGTCCACGCCAGACTTGATAGTCGTTTCCAGACGGCAAGCTGTCTTCGGTCGGAAGGATCCGACCACAACAGCCTGACCAGATCGAATAAGTGTTTGTTGGCAGATTCCATAAATAGGTATAGACACGACTGCGGACATATTGAGTGGCAATTGAGGCATTTGTAATCGGGAAACGTCCCTGTTGATCATCCAAATTCAAAGAAAAGTTCCAGTCCATAGAACCGGAGTCATCCATACTCACCAGTACGTTAGGTTCTACTGTCGCGGATTGCTCGAGCGGGTTATTAGCCAGGTTATAGGTGACCGATACTTCGCCCGGATTTGGAGGCTCAGCCGCCTCAGGCAAGGCCAATACCTCAATATTTACCGTACCCGTTTCGCTCAGAACGGTGGAATCAAAAATTGCATAGGTAAATGACGTAGCGCCGACAAAGCCTAAAGCAGGTTGGAACGTGAACGAACCATCATCTGCACTAGTGATTAGCGCCCCCTCAGCGCTGGGCGGAAAGCTTGCGAAAACAACTGTGAGATTCTGCGTTTCAAGCGCGTTCCCCGCTTCGTCAACCCGTGCAGGATCAACATCGTAGGCCCCAACCGCAAGACCACCGCTGGCAGGCACAACCAACGTCGCACTTTCAAAGGTGGTAAAGTCATGCACATTGATAGCTTCAGGCGCATCATTGATACTTTCAACGGTAAAAGAAACCATACCGTCGTCGACATCGACATCTTGATCTTGCACCGTGTAGGAAAATGTTACAGGGCCCCAGTAGTTTTCTGCCGGGGTAACCAGAATGGTCGTACCTGTGTTCACAATATCAGCAATAACTTCGGTTTGCGTATCACCATTACCATCTATGTAGTAGTAAACGCCTGCGTCGCCGACCGCAACAATCGTCCCTGGACCATCGGGGATGTCATCGTTCGCCAAAACATCAAAAACCAGCTGGTCGCCATCTTCATTGTAGGGGGCCACAAAACTGGCCTCAGCCAAGCCATCATCCACAGCCGTGACTAGGTCATTGCGCGAATCAACGGTAACACTGAAAGCCACCGGGCCTGCTTGTGGCGTCGCAGGGCTACCACTCGCGTCATAGGCAGAAACTTCTATATTCGCCGTACCAAATTGATGCGTCGCCAGAACAATATTCATATCTTCGCCGGTGAAGCTAATGGCATCGAACAAACCAGAATTGTCGTTGCTCGACACGAACAAGGTGAGAACATCGCCGTCGGTAAGAATATCGACATCGTCAAACGCATCCGTAGTGATCGGCCCAAGGACCTCATCTTCGAAAAACGTTTTATTAGCAATCGTGCCGTCCACAATCGGAAGATCATTAACGGCTTGTACGTCGATAACAATGACATCAGTGACCGATGCCCCATCATTATCCGTAGCCGTAAGATCAAGTCGACCAATACCATGCTGGTCTGGCGCCAGGCTGATGCTGACCTCTGTACCGGTGACTGAAAATCCCGAAAACACGCCCCCGAATCCAGGCTGTGCTGCCAGGCTATAGGTTAAGGTGTCACCCGTCGCAATATCCGGGTCAACAAAAACACCTGCGACAGAAAGTACAAACGGATCATCATCTTCATTCACCTGTTGGGTCGGTAAACTTGTGGCAATGGCGGGCAGGTCATTGACCGGTGTCACGTTGAAACCGATCGTTGCATCAACAAAATCGCCAGATGAGTCAGTGGCTCGAACGACCATATCTCCGGACTCGTCATAGGCATGCTCGACAAGCGTGTAAATCAACGTACCGCCAGCAGCATTTGCAGTTAACACCGCCGTGTTGTTGATCGAGACCACAGAGTAGCTCAGCACGTCACCCGGCAGATCCACATCATCAAACAGCGCTACCACGTCGTTCGCTTCCAACGTGTCTTCTTCAACCGTAATCGACAGCGAGCCAACCACAACCGGGAAATCATTAACGGCTTGTACGTCGATAACAATGACATCAGTGACCGATGCCCCATCACTATCCGTAGCCGTAAGATCAAGTCGACCAATACCATGCTGGTCTGGCGCCAGGCTGATGCTGACCTCTGTACCGGTGACTGAAAATCCCGAAAACACGCCCCCGAATCCAGGCTGTGCTGCCAGGCTATAGGTTAAGGTGTCACCCGTCGCAATATCCGGGTCAACAAAAACACCTGCGACAGAAAGTACAAACGGATCATCATCTTCATTCACCTGTTGGGTCGGTAAACTTGTGGCAATGGTGGGCAGGTCATTGACCGGTGTCACGTTGAAACCGATCGTTGCATCAACAAAATCGCCAGATGAGTCAGTGGCTCGAACGACCATATCTCCGGACTCGTCATAGGCATGCTCGACAAGCGTGTAAATCAACGTGCCGCCAGCAGCATTCGCAGTTAACACCGCCGTGTTGTTGATCGAGACCACAGAGTAGCTCAGCACGTCACCCGGCAGATCAGCATCATCAAACAGCGCTACCACGTCGTTCGCTTCCAACGTGTCTTCTTCAACCGTAATCGACAGCGCGCCAACCACAACAGGCGGCACCGCATTGACGACACCCGAACACAACGACACTAACAAAAAAGTCAGCGATATCAGACAGGCTCTTACTTCCCACTTAGCCATTCTATCTACTCCAACGGAACTTCCCTGCGACCAGGGGTTTTAATCCAAAATTCGACCGTAATTACTCTGCAACGTAACCTGAGAGTTCAGGGTTCCCCCAGTACCTCGAGCAGTTATGCGAAATATCTCAACTCGATCGCCACCGCTCGCCGCGTATGGGTCGTCCAACTGATAGGCATTTGCTTCACGCAGCACAGACGCCACATATTCGATGATGTAACGAGGCTGGGCCGCAACGTTCTCTATCTCCGTTTCCGTCTCTCTACTGTTTTCATTGGTCCAAATGTCATCGTCTTGCCAAGCCTGTTCATCACCCAAATCAGCTACGTTGTAGAAGCCGTTGTTACCGGCGTCACTGAAGTCTGCGGTAGATGCAAGCGTCTCAATGACCGCCTCTGCATCGCGCAGTGCCGACTCAGCTGCTTGAAAGGCCAAGATCGAATCATGTTCATTGCGGGTCATACGCACTTCAAGGCTCGTTGTCTGCACTGAGGAAATACCAATAATCGTTAGCACCAATAACATTACTAAGCTTATGAATAGCGCTACCCCAGTCTGCGTTTTCGGTGTTCCAAACATCTGTTACCCCAGATTCCGCACGTGGATGGTTTTGCTGAACGTACGTGTCAACCGATCACCTACTTCTACTAGATTGTCTACGCTACTTATCGTCAGTCGCACTTGGATAGCGACGATATCGTTCACCTCTCCAACGGCATCAATAGTGAGGTATTGATCCACATCGATCTGACCATTATTCGTGGTATCCACCCCGTAAAGGATTTGCATGTCCTGCACACCCTGCACGAGTTCCCGTGGTGCCTGGGCACCAACTTTCTGCCAGAGCGCGAAAACTTTATCGCCCTCGTTATTTACTTCACTAGATTCAGCGATGAAGAAGAAGTGGCTTTCGATGACGCCGACCGTTGTTTCAGCCCCGTACGAACGCCCAATGATGGACATCGTTGCGGGGACGATATCACCCGTAGGCGTTCTGACATTGTCACTGTTATCGAAAGCGTTGCCACTTGCCGCAGTTGCGCGGGCGAGCGTGACCTCATTTGAGCCAGCCGTCACGCCTGTGACTTTAAATACTGAAGCCTGTTCACAATCTGCTACCACAACGACATCGTTTGTGGAAAAACTTGGCGTACCGCCAGGTGTCGAGACCACTGGCTCACCATCAGGTTGCAAGGTTGCAGCCAACATCCCAAAAGGCTGTCGGAGCATGCGAAACACAAGCAAATCCGATTGATCCTGAAGCGTATCGGAATCAATTCCGTTTCCGGCAATATGTACATTAGTGTCCACACCACCCTCGGATCTCGGCAACGAAGTTAAATTATCAGGCGCCCAAGAGCCATCATCATTACTATCCCACCCGTCAATCCGCTCCGTCACATTATATTCAGGAATATTGGCCCAGTTGCCCGTTAGGTGACCAACGATATTTTGCATTTCCGGCGCACAACCAAAAAAGCCCGCCATACGAGCTGGACGGGAAATAAATTCAAATGCGAAACGCGCATTTTCTTGCAAGCGTGCTTGCGCGTTTACGATCTCGTAGGTTCTAGAGTTACCGACAAAGAGCTGCACGATGCCGGAAACAACTAACAACCCCAAACCCAGAGCGATCAATAGTTCGACTATCGAAAATCCGCCTTGTGTTCTGCGACTCAACACTTTGCGCTTTATAAATCCTGTAGGCATGACCACTATCCTTGACTCGATATAGAAATGGTTTGCAGTTGGTTGTTAAACCCATTCCATTGGACTCTGACTGTGATGATGCCGTTGGCGTTTAGTTCTATTGAGCCATCGCCATTGGGAAGGCCGGGTTGTGCCTGATCGCTTGGTAGCGCATCTGTATCGCGCAGATCCTCGCAGGTGTTTTCCGAGTTATAGCCCCCCAAGGAACACTTCCAGACCGCGATATCGAACGTGGTCATTTGCGCCGTGGTGCAGTTGTTCGCAATACAGTCATTCGGTGCCGCTGGATCATTCCCTATATCCACGCCATCGTAAGCAGCGCCAGGAACCCCAGCACCGGGATTAACCCGAATTCGATCTAGGATGTCATAGCCAAGCTGTACCGCTTCACCTCTTAGCAAAGCCGCTTGGTTGTTCTGCAGGCTTACTAGTTGCAACCCCGTGACACCCAAGACACCGACGCCCATAACGAGGACCGCAACTAACAACTCCATCATCGTGAAGCCAGGTTGTCGATGCCTCGCGGCTGATTGTGTTTTTTGTTTAGACATACTTTTTCCTTCAATCCGCACAGAGCCTAGTCGCCAAAGCATTCAAGTTCACCCGTACTGGGGCGACCGATCGCATTTAATCTAATCACACGGCCCGGATCTTCGGCAGCACTCATACCACAAACTTCGATACCGCCATCGACCGCAGCCGTGAGCATCCCGGTCGAGTCGAAGGTCAAACTGACAAGTCCATCCAAACCATCGACGCCGTCGAGCGTGACGTTGGCATCTGGCTGAAAGACATTGAGTGGCGTATCGCAACTGCCAGGCGTTCCCGCGGTCACACAAAAACCTGCTCCCCATTCGTTGGCATCATCTGCCCCGTTCATGGCTTGCAGGGTTACGCTGGTACCTAAGCGCGCCGCTTCGCTACGTGCGTAGTTAACACCCGCGATAATCATGTTAGAACTACTCGCGATACGACGCTGATCAGCAAAATCATTAAACGCAGGCACAGCGTACGCGAGCATGATTGCGGCGATGGCCATCGCAACCAGTAATTCGATAACGGTCAAACCGTCGCTAATCTTCTTCCCAATCGTCCTCATCTGCCTCTATCACTCCATCATCGTCTTCGTCCCACGAGCGATTACCCGCATTATCGATAGTCAAATCGCCATCGCCATCCATCGGGCCATCCGCAATCGGAGCTCCGGTCAACGTGTAGGTCGTTGCTGTCGCCTCTATCGTTACCTCGTAGCGGTTTTGTTGAAAGGCATTCGGACGACAGACATCCAAGCCCAATCGGCCTGTGTCACTCTCAGCCGCGACCCCATCAGATGCCTCATCCGCATCTTCATCAGCGGCACCAAGATAAGTGAAATTTATCGCACTCCAGCGTTCCAATGCTTGTGTACATGCCAACATGTCGGCCTGCACTTCGGTCCGATAAGCACGGCCGGTGAATTGTGTATATAGGGGTAAGGCAATAGCAGAAACTATCGCAACGATCGTCACCGCGACCATCAACTCTAACAAAGTAAACCCGTAAGCAGCGGATTTAGCGTTTTTCATGCCGCAACAACTCTTTCTACCAACAGCTACCATATAAAATGTCTTGCGTCAGCGTTAGCAGGTTCCTACTAACGGTCGTTTTTGATTGATAAGCGGTATATCCGCTGCAACGAAGAGTTTTATGACCGGTTTCATGCCCTCACCGACCAGTCTACTCATGCGCACATAATTCTTCGAGAATCAGAAGTGCTACCTCCGAACATAGACCGCTGATAGAGGTGCGGCTCTCGCAAGCCAACTTATCTGCCTTCACGAGGGCGAAGCAGTACCAACTGGAAACATAAAATTTTGCCGCGCCTAACTCGCCCTCACGGTCGCCAACATTCGACCATTAATATGACAGGGCTTACTGGTCCGTTACGACATGCCTTTTGCTTGGCGCTTGGCGCTTGGCGCTTGGCGCTTGGCGCTTGGCTGACATTGTTAGACTAATCCTTGTTCCATCAACGGTTGCTCCCTCAGGTCCGAAACACAGTCTAACTTTGATTTTTATCGTGTTATACAATGCGCCCACACGCAGTCCCGAGACCCTTATGCGCATTTCCTCATTGTTGAGCTACGCAGGCGGCTTTAAAGAAGCTGTTGTAGAAATCCAAGAACTAGAAAAAGCTGGCCTAGACCTCGTCTGGGTTCCTGAAGCGTATTCTTTCGACGCCCCAAGTGCGATGGGCTACCTCGCAGCACAAACTGAACACGTCACCATTGCGTCCGGTATACTGCCCGTCTACACACGAACGCCAAGCTTGCTCGCAATGACCGCTGCAGGCATCGACTATCTGTCGGATGGTCGCTGCATGTTGGGGTTGGGCGCCTCAGGCCCGCAGGTAATAGAAGGGTTTCACGGCATTCCTTATACCTCGCCGGTCGCGCGTATCCGTGAGGTCATCGAGATCTGTCGGTCGGTTTGGCGACGAGATCGCGTACAGCACATGGGAACGCACTATCAGATCCCATTGCCACAGGACCAAGGCACTGGTTTAGGTAAGCCGCTCAAGTTAATCAATCATCCGGTCCGAGAAGAGATTCCCATCGCAATCGCCTCCCTAGGCCCACAGAGTGTGGCCATGACCGCGGAAATTGCAGACGCTTGGCTGCCTGCATTTTATACCGCAGAGGCGGCCCAGACTGTTTGGGGTGATGCGCTTAGTGCAGGTTCCGCAAAACGAGATCCTTCGCGGCCGCCATTAGAAATTTTCGCCGGCGGCGGAGTCGCCATAGGTGATGGTTTGGAAGATCTACGCAATCTGTCACGTGCACAGATTGCGCTCTATGTGGGCGGTATGGGCGCGCGATCGAAGAATTTCTACAACCAGATTTTCTCGCAATCGGGTTACGCGGACGAAGCTCGCCAGATTCAAGACCTATACCTCGCGGGTAAGAAAGACCAAGCAGAAGCTGCAATACCCGACGACTATATCGAGCAGAATTCGCTCATTGGACCTGCCAGCTTTGTCAAAGAGCGTCTATACGCGCTCAAGGAATCCGGCGTGACATCACTGAATGTCGGCTTTATGGGGAGGACGCGAGCCGAGCGAGTTGGATATTGCGAGGCGCTGCGCAACCTTGTTGATTCTATGTAGTCGCACTTTTTTGTGACAACCTTGGCGCGATGCAGCTTCAATGTGATGATCATTAATAATGCTTATCCTCACATCAAGACGCCCAACCTCGCAGACCGCTTGGTGCGATGTCCGTTCACACCGATGATCATGGCAAATGTTCCACCGGATCTAGCGTCAAGGATAGACACTCGCGCGCATAGACCAGGTCGCATCAAGCAGACCCTACAAGGGCTTCACAAAATCTCGGATTTTCTTTTTTTAGTCTGACAACTTTGGCGAGACCATCGACTACCGCTGGGTGCCGATGATCGGCTATGCCCTCTTGATAACTCGCACGCGCTTGAAGCGACTGCCAATAGGCTGTTGATTGCGGACGATTGGTTAAGAATTCACCCAACCAATCAACTTCAGCAAGTCTTTCAATGATTACCATCATGCCAACGTCTGCAAGCGTGAATTGGTCACCTACAATCCAATCACCAACCGATGACAACAGTTCGCGCTCAAGTTCATCAAAATGCACATGCATCGCTGCTCGGCTTTTACGTATGACGCCAACCATGCGCTTTTCCTTGGCCAGATTGTCGGAACCTAGACTTTTCATGCGCAGGAACATCAGCGGACGCATTTTGGCTCGATGAAAGAGCAGACCAACCAAAATTTTGGACCAGGCGACTTGATCAATCATCGTCGCGAAAATTGGCAACGTGAGGCCTGGTACCGCATTACCGGCGGTCTCGCGCATGCCACTGATCGGATCATCGCCAAGCAGGGAGGATTTATGCACCCAGTGGTCCATGACAGCCCGTTCATGCGCCCCAGTCGGGATCAGCAGATTCGTTGTTTCAGCTTGGCTCGCTGCATACAGGATCTGTTCATGAGATTCGAAAATGGGATGTCCGTTGTGCACAAGCAGCGGCAAGATTCCGGCAGGGTTGGCGCGCAAGTACCAGGCGCTGAGATTCTGGTAGGAACCGGTCTCAATTAAATCGATGTGGTGAGCACGATAGCGGATGCCAAGCTCAGCCATACACACACGTGTCTTTTTTGAACAGAGCGAAAAGTCGTTATGGTACAGCTCCCACTCTTGCGTGTGATCAATCGTCAAATCTGCTCGCAAACCACCCGGCATAGAATGCGTTATACGTTGCTTTTTTTCCCAGAGGTACCAACCCACAAGCACGACAACAGCAAACAGCGCGATCCACATAAGTAAAGCCCTCTACCTCTGGCATAAATCCCACATCGCAAGGTTAGCAGAACCGGGCGTTAATTAGTGCTAGGCTTTCTCGCAAAATCGTAGCTTGGATTGCAGGAGTAGGGTATTGCGCGGCACTATTACACTTAGATTTACGGCACTTGTCATTGGCGCTCTGGGCCTCGCAATGCTATGGCAAGGCATCACGCTGGTCACCGTTGGCGGTACCTCGTACTTCGCAATCGCAGGCCTCCTAATGACCATGAGTGCGATACAGCTGATACGATTAGTGCGCAGTGGTTTCTATATTTACGCCACAACTGTGCTATTCACTCTCGCTTGGGCCGTCTATGAAGTCGGGACAGATTTTTGGCTCGTCGGGTCACGAATATGGGTCGTTGGGCTGATCGCTTTATGGCTTTGTGCACCCGTCAACCGACGCCCGCTCTGGCGCCATGAGTTTGGCCCCGTTCTCCGTGATCGCTATGTACAACTATGCGCGGTCGCTACAATTGCCGTACTTACCGCGATGACCATTAATCTATTGAACCAACCGGTTCTTGCTCTGACCGAAGAAACCTATGGGCCCGCACAAAATGAGTCGGTTTGGTCCGCCTATGGCGGTAATAGTGCCGGCACACGCTACGCCCCACTCGATCAAATCAATCTCGATAATGTCGACCAACTGGAGAAAATTTGGGAAGCAGAGACCGATCGCCCGGGACGTTTTAGCGCCACACCGATTCAAGCGGATGACGGCATCTACCTCTGTACTTCGCAAAACGTGGTGATCGCGCTCGATGGTGATACCGGGGACGAACGCTGGCGGTTCGATCCCGAGAACGAAACGCCGCCCTGGGGGATTTTCGGCAACTGTCGCGGCGTCACTCACTACCGTATCCCAGGGACCGAAAACGGAGCCTTCTGCTCGGAACGAATATTCACGGCAACAACTGACGCTCGTATGATTGCGATTGACAAGAAAACAGGCCAAGCATGCCCGGATTTTGGCGAACAAGGGCAGATCTCTCTCCTTGCCGGAATGGGTGAGGTAGAGCCCTTTTTCTATATGGTGACTTCGGCACCCACAATGGCGAGCGGCGCCGTTGTCGTGGGCGGCTTCGTTTTGGACAATCAAGAAACGGCAGAGCCATCGGGCGTTGTCCGCGGCTACGACCCTCGCACCGGCGCCTTGCTTTGGGCCTGGGATATTGGCCGCGAAGGTCAGACAGATATACCATCCGAGGGCGGGTATTACACACGCGGAACGCCCAACGTGTGGAGTCTCATGTCTGCAGATGATGAACTTGGCCTTGTTTATGTCCCCACGGGCAACGCCACGCCTGATTACTTCGGCGGGCACCGGTCCGAGATCATGGAAAAGTTTGCCAGCTCGATCGTCGCCATCGATGCCAAAACTGGGCTTACGCGATGGCACTTTCAAACCGCTCATCATGATATCTGGGACTACGACGTACCATCACAACCAACCCTGGTCGACCTGACCATTAATGGCGAGCGACGCAAAACCGTGATCGTCCCGACAAAGCGGGGCGAGATATTCGTGCTCGATCGCGCAACCGGAGAACTCATCACAGAAGTCACGGAACGCCCGGTACCTGGCACTGATCTCGCCAGCGAACATACAAGCCCTACGCAACCTTTCTCTACTGGCATGCCCTCTTTCGCTCATAATAACATTGGCGAAACAGACATGTTCGGCTTCACGCCATTCGACCAGATGGCATGCCGAACCGCATTCAAAGGACTTCGTTGGGAAGGCACTATGACCCCGCCATCTGTCGGCGGCACCATGCTGTACCCTGGGCCTGGCGGTGGCATGAACTGGGGTAGTGTCGCGGTTGACGAGGAGCGCCAGCTAATGGTCGTCAACAACACACATCTGCCCTTTACCATTCATATGATTCCAAGAGAAGAAGATCGTCCCAGCTCGGAAGGTGGCTTCGCGACTGGCTACGGCATTGGTGGCCCGCAACGCGGCACGCCATTTGCAGCAAGGGTGAACCTGTTCACATCACCATACGGGATCCCTTGCCTCAAACCACCCTACGGCGAAATAGCAGTAGTTGATCTGACCACACAACAAATCGTATGGCGCCGCGGCATGGGCTTCTGGAACTTAGGCTTTTTCTATTCAGCCGGGTCGATTATTACAAAAGGTGGTCTGATCTTTAACGCCGGGGTTATGGGCGGTCAGGCGCGCGCCCTGAACGCCGCAACTGGCGAACAAGTTTGGTCTGATGACCTTGGCGCGTCATCAGACGCAACGCCGATGACCTACGTAAGCCCAGCGACCGGTCGCCAGTATGTGCTCGTCACTATCCCTGGTGCGGGCAGACCCACCGAACCTTCTGCCCATGACGTATCCCAAGAAGCACCACTGAAGGTACAAGGTGGCAAGGTAATCGCTTATGCATTGCCTAATTAACCAGATTCTGCGCTGTCGCCATAGCAGACAAACTAACCACATCGTCTAGCGGCCGCTGTATCGAGACGATGTCGTTGGCTGAAAAATCATCCATTGGGAAGACCACTACCATCCATTGAGCGCCCAATACGACGCTGGAATTGATGACTTGATCATCCGGTATTCACGCGCGACCGGCGATTGCAGTGCGAACCTTTGTATACGCCGTGCAGTCGAATCGTCGTTAAAACCGGAATCTCGGCTCTATTATTCTCCGTATTGCCAACTCGGCTTCGGTTAAGAGGTTCACCCTAGGCAACATGCAGCCATCCCGGTTGCTCATGCCGCGACGACGGTAGCCGAGTCGCAAGCCGGGCTATCTCACGCACCAGATCTTTAGCGATCGCATCTTCTTTAAAGCCTCGGATACTCCCTCTGTCCATGACTACTGCAGCCAACGCCACGCTCGGCTCCGCGCGATCTAACTAATCCGCTTCAAACCGCCGGCACTAAACACCGGCGCTGGGACAATCACCTTGGAATTGCGTGGTATCGCGTAGCCCCGCCTCTTCGTTTGACCCACACGGGACGAAAATAGAATAACCAGGAAGGACCAGACGGTAGATCACCACCCTGATGTTCGCGCTTGTTGCTTAACCTCAGTACTCGAGCCCGCACCGCTATGTGGGTTAAAACCGTTTCTAAGTAGTCGGTCCAACGACAGCATCGGGAATCCAATTGCCGTGAAAACCATACGGCACTCGCGAAGGGATATGGACCTGAGCTATTGCTGGGCGCGCCATATCCTGAGCGTCCAAGATCAGCAACTCGCTCGTATGCTTACCTTCATCGTAAACCAGGCTCATTATGTATCCGTCATCTTCTCCGGCAATCCCTTCTTTAGGAATGAAGACGGGTTCGCCGGCATGTCGTCCCGCACCGATATCGAATTGTGTCGCTCGTCCCGTCTGCAAATCGTGTTTATAAATACCCGGGAACGTATGGTCAGCTGACGCGACGGTGTAGCCATAGCGATAGGGCCGACCATTTAAATCCGGGTGGCACCTTGGAAATTCCTGCGCACGCTCATCGATCGTTTCTTCCTTCACGACATTCGCCCCGACTTCATCGCGAGGGTTTATGGTCCAGCGATCAAGACGCGGGGCACTATCGCCAAAAGGCCCGTAAACGTCTCTATCAAACATCCTGTCATAACGGACAATATCAATCACGACGTTGCCTGCGATGTCTTCGTAAGCATTCATTGGATGGTAGGCATAATTTTGGGTGATACCACGCCAGATTATGTCTTCGGGGCTACCGCCACGCGGTAACAAACCAACGCGCGGTTCGTATTCGTCGTCCCATCGGAACGGAAAGCTTGCACCCGTAGCGAGCGCAATAAAACTGAGCGTGACCGGTAGATCAAAAATCACTGCATAGTTTTCCGTCAGACTCATATCATGAATCATCGGCATGCCCGGTAGCGGAATCTCTGTCTCATCAGCCCATTCGCCATTGGCATCCACCACCACATAGCGAATGTGGTCTTTCAGGTTAGCCCAGTCGTAACACATCGCATGGAGTTCACCCGTCTTTGCGTCATACTTTGGGTGCGCCGTATAGCCAATACCCATCGAGCTATTGTCCCCCAACGAATCCAGCTCATAGCTCATATCCTGAGCCATACCACCGGACTCAACAATCGCCATGGTGCGACCCGCGTGACCGATCACATTCGTATTTGGCGAGGCACCGCCGACATAACGATTTCGATACCATTCCGCCTTGCCATCACGCAACCGCATGCCATGGACCATGCCGCGACCAGTGAACCAATGATAATTGCTCGGATCTGCACCAACAGCATTCGGACCATTGCGCAAGAAGCGTCCCTCAAGTTCCGCCGGGATCGTGCCCGTCACTTGCAGATCCGTGTAGGTGGATTCATCCGCGATCGAGGCGTAATTTCCTAACAGATACGGGTTTGCCTCACCACTGTCTTGGGAGCACCCTGACATCATGAGCGGCAACATTGGCAATCCGAGGCTTCCGACCAGAAGGCGTCTTCGCTTAATCATCCAGCACACCGGTCATAGCCTATTAAGTCGAGCGAGTATCAACAAACCCCAGCACGAAGACAAGCATCCTATGGTACCGTCCGACTATGACATTTGACTTAAAACCAAGGACGCCAGCCGGCAGGAAATTGCTTACTGCCAGTCAAAAATTGATCCCACAACTACGCCGGGCCGCAGACGATGCCGACCGGACCGCAACCATGGCCGAAGAGAGCTTTCATGCGCTACAAAGCTCAGGCATTGCAGCTGCATTTGTTCCCGAAGCATTGGGGGGATGGGGACTCGCATCGGTTTACGATTGGATGCTGGGGATTCGTGCATTAGCCCAGGGCGATGGTTCAGTCGCTATTGCAATCAATATGCACCTCGCGGTTTCCCGCGGTATGGCCACAGCCTTTCATCAATCCGGAGGCAAACTAGAGAGTCCAGCGGCCAGGCCCCTAGCCGCAATCGTCGCTGGAGAGATGTTGATCTGCGCAACAGCAACAGAAGCCGGAACAGACAATCTACATCCCCGAACGGAAGCGACCCGCACTGATGACGGCTGGGAAATTAACGGCACTAAAATGTTCGTTACCATGTCACCCATCGCCACACATCTTGCCATGAATCTGCGCATGCGCGATAAACAAGGTGACCATCTGGCAACGACAATGATGCCTATCGATACCCCGGGTCTCTTACCGCAAGGTGATTGGGATGCTCTGGGTATGCGCGGTTCCGGAAGCCAGTCCGTAAAGTTTGAGCATGTCAGCGTGAGCCGGCATGCTGTTAGACCAATCGGGCCGTGGGGTGCATGGAGCACCAATGTGCTGATCAATCGAACCCTTGGCAATCTAACCCTAGTCGCCGCATTTTTAGGCATAGCCGAACATGCGCATGACCTTGTCCTGCGATCTCTCAAAACCCAAGAACGCCTCAACACTCCGGTACGAATGAATCCCGGGGTGCAACACGCTGTCGGCGAGTTAGAAATCGAACTCACACAATGTCGCGGCGTTCTCGCTCAAGCAGGCATCGGCGTTGATGATTGGATGGCCAAAGCCGTTCCGAACCCACCAACGATCGAATCGGCACATGAGTTGATGCAGTCATATCAAGCGGCGAAATGGATCGTTAATCGCGGCGCCATAAACATTGTTGACCGCGCACTCGATCTCTCGGGGGGCGCGGGATTCATGAACAAACACCCGCTATCGCGTCTCTATCGAGATGTACGCGCAGGGCCGTTCATGCAACCACACGCCGCCGTCGATATCCGTAGTTATGTCGGTCAAGTTGCACTTGGTGAATACCCCAATTCGTAAAGGTACTTATGTTAGAAAACCACAGATACATTAGTCTTCGCACTTTTCGTCGCTCTGGAAGCACTGTTGACACGCCTGTCTGGTGCGCGCCCGTGGGCAATAACCTCGTGGTCTTTAGCGCTGGACGAGCCGGAAAAGTTAAACGTCTACGCAATAGCAGCCAGGCGCAGATAGCTCCCTGCAATGCTCGCGGCAAGCTGCTTGGCGACTGGACGGACGCACGTGCCGAGCTATTCACCGAGTCGACAGGGGTAGCAGCAGCGCTCACAGCCTTGCGCGAAAAATACGGCTGGCAAATGTTGCTCGCTGACTGGGGTGCAAAACTCACCGGAAAATTCAGCAAACGCGCCTATATCCGCATCCATGAGAGCGCTTCCGTGGATTAAAGCGTCTGCGCGCACACCCAAGCCACAAGCGGCCGATAGCAGTCACTCTGCAATAGCAGTAGCTGCGACGTTCGGCCCGTTGAGCCCAAGTCATCACCGCCGCTCATCACGACGCATCAGTTTTCCTGGGAGTTCGAGACCAATACGCCGAACTCTATAACGGTGAGCCAACAAAGCCCTACCAACCCAGCTGCTTCTAGCCCAAGACGAGCTCGGCAAACGTGCGCAACTGAGCAAGATTCTGGGTTGAAACGAGCAAAGAGGTAACCGGCGAATCATCCCAGGGTCGCAATCTGTCTTTGATCCGCTCAACCGATCCAACCAAAGAAATTTCATCCGCCAATTCAGTCGGCACGGCAGCCGCGGCCTCATCTTTTTTACCCGCGAGAAAAAGATCTTGTATCTTTTCTGCAGCATCGGCAAACCCCATCCGCTGCACGAGTTCGTTATGGAAATTGCGTGACTTAGCACCCATCCCACCTATATAGAGCGCCAGGTTTCGTTTCAGTGGTTCCAGCGCTTGTTCAACATCATCATTGATGATGACGCTCACCCCACACATGATCTCAAACCCTGGTTTCGCATGCGCTATTTGATCCGCGTAAACCTCTTGTCGGTAGGGTGAGTAGTATAAAGGTAACCAACCGTCGGCAATTTCCGCAGTCATAGCAACGTTCTTAGGTCCCTCCGCGCCCAGAAATATGGGTAACTCATCGCGATAAGGATGCGTAATCGATTTTAGCGGTTTACCCAGTCCCCACGCACCCTCGCCTGTATAGGGCAGTGGATAGTGTTCCCCACCACTTTGTACCGGTTGCTCCCGACGCAAAACCTGGCGAATAATGTCGACGTACTCACGCGTTCGCGACAATGGCTTACCAAACGGCTGGCCATACCAACCCTCAACCACCTGCGGACCGGATACGCCAAGACCCAAAATCATTCGACCCTCTGACAAGTGATCCAAAGTCAGCGCAGCCATCGCGGTAGCGGTGGGAGCGCGCGCCGATAGTTGTGCAATCCCGGTACCCAGTCGAATCTTGTTGGTATGCGCGCCAATCCACGCGAGCGGCGTGAACACGTCTGAACCCCAAGCTTCTGCCGTGAAAAGTGCATCGTAACCAAGCTTCTCTGCTTCCTGAGCAATTGCTACCATCTGTGGATTGGGACCCGCACCCCAGTAGCCTGTCTGTAAACCAAGCTGCAAATTCGTCATTCCGCCACCTTCTCTATCTCGATTATTTGCCTTATCGTACCAACAAATACCGGTACCGCGAGATACCATGCCCGTGCCGTTGTTAAGCCTGGATGAGTTGGCTCGGGTCAGACTGCCTATCGAAGATGCCTGGACTCTGCCACCGACGTGCCAGTTTTCAAGGCCGATGGCGAGCACATATTTTGCAAAGAGTGGTTGTGCGTTGCTCATCGCAGTCAAATCCCAAACCCAAGCGCCCCCCACCATTGGGCCTGTGAACTCGATGGACGTCTGCGCGGCGCTCCCCGCATGGAAGGGGTCAACGGTTGACGACAATCGACACCCGCCCTGCCAGAATTTTTCCTTGAACAATGGCGCGGCTGCCTTTTCGCTACCCTGAATGCCAATCCGGAATCCCTGGCCACTAAACTTGCAGCGTTGACCGACAATTTTATGGAGGTCTATCACCACATTGGGCCACACCGATTGAGCGCAGAGCTGTCCTATCTTGCTGCAACCGCGGCTATTCACGACAACTGCGGAGAATCATCCGTTGCCATTCACGTGCCTGCTAAGGGTAAGTCCGAGAATGAGCTAGCTGATTTTACGGGGCTGCGTGATATGCGCAATGCGGAAGGTGTGAGAGATTTATTGGTCGTTAACGGCTTTCCGAATTTCAATTTGTTCAGCACCAACAACCTACTTGCCTGCTATAAGATGAATCCAATCGCCTACGGCAAGACAAACTTGAAGGGCCATACCATGCTGCACCGAGGCTTGGCCGGTGTACTAGCAGAGAACGCCAAGCTGGCCATAGGCGAAAATTTCAAATCGATTCACCGCGAAGACCTAGTTGCCATCGAGGGACCCTAGCGAAGCCTACAGTCTGGTCTCACCCACCAACGGCGTCTCAGCCTATTGGAAAAATCCATCTGGCACTCAATCAGCTGTGCTGTGATCGCCTTGGGCTCGACTAAATGGTTCTGTGCTAGAGAAGCTCTTCGGCGAGAAAGCGAAGTGTCTCTACATCTTGAACAGATACCAGCAATGAGGTAACCGGGCTTTTTTCCCAGTCTTGCAGCCGCTCTCGTATACGATCCTTCGATCCAGACAAAGAGATTTCGTCAGCAAACTGATCTGGCACTGCCTCAAATGCACGCATTCGCTCGCCAGACATAAAGAGATTCTGAATTTCTTCAGCTGCGTCCGCAAAACCTAAACGAGCGATGTGATTCTTGTGCAGATTATAGGTTTTGGCACCCATGCCGCCGGCATAAAAGCCAACCTGTTGTTTGATTGGCGCGAGCGCCGCTTCCAGGTCATCGTTGACGCTGACCGTAATGGTTGCCGCAATTTCAAACGATGTATTTGCCTGGGCTAACGAGGCTTCATAAACGCCCATGCGGTAAGGAGAGATAAACATCGGCACCCAGCCCTGACAAAGCTCCGCGCCCAGTGCCACATTCCTGGGCCCTTCTGCGCCGAGATAAATCGGTATCTCGCGACGATAGGGATGCGTGATTAACCGGAGCGGTTTACCAAGCCCAGTGCCACCGTTGAGTGGCAGTTGGAAGTACTCGCCATCAAAATCCACCGGGCCCTCACGCGCAATCATCTTTCGGAACAGGGCGATCCACTCCCTCGTACGCGCTAGCGGTTTACCATAAGGCTGACCGTACCAGCCCTCAACAACTTGCGGCCCCGATACGCCGATGCCTAGTATGAGGCGACCTTCAGAAAAGAGGTCGAGTGTCGTCGCGGTCATAGCGGCATTGGCTGGCGTCCTTGCGGACAACTGCATGATAGACGTGCCTAGTTTTAGACGAGTGGTTTGTGAGCCAATCCAGGTAAGTGGCGTGAAGCAGTCAGAGCCATAGATCTCACCAAACCAGACCGACTCATAACCAAGCCGCTCGGCTTCCAGGGCAAGCTCTACTTGCCGCTTAGGGTTATCAACTACCCCTAACATCAATCCCAGCTTCATCGCGTGACCTCCCTCGTTATCGTTATCGTTATCGTTTAAGTGCAGCGAGCGTTTCTGCCTGGCCCGCCCTCGTAATATTGTAGAAGCGAATTGCCACTATCGAGACCAGGGACAATAGGAGGACACTCGGGCCTGTAAACCACCCGAAACGGACTAGTGCATCTGGCGCCACATCACTCGGCAGCATACCAGGCGTAATCCCTGACAGATCTATGATCAATCCGGCGACTATCGGTCCAATACCACCGACCGCCTTACCAGCAAACGAAGCGGCCGCGTAGTAAATACCTTCCTGCCTGGTGCCATGCAAACGTTCATGTTCATCGGTCAAATCAGCTAACAAAGATCCAATCATGGGAATCGCAACGCCGAGTCCGATCGCGGATATACATCCACAGATAATGTACAACGGCGCAACAATTGCGTGCCCGTTGTCCGGTAACACCCCGACGAGCCTTGCCAAGATCACGACACTCGTCCAAAGCGCATACCAAGCAGATCCGAAGATGAATAGCGTTCGCTTTTCTCTAACTACTTCACTCAACGGACGGCTAGCGATACTGCCGAGAATAATGCCTGTGATTGCACCGGCAAAAAGTAGCGTGACTTGTCCAGCACTCAGTTCGAAAAAATAAGTTGCCAAGTATAAGTGTAGAGCTTGAACCATGCCCTGGTTCACACCAAAAATAACACTGGCCGCAACCAGTGCACCAAACGAGGGGATGCGGAACGCGGTCACGACATCTTGCCAAGCTGCTTTGAGTAATCGCGGCCGGACAACCTCTCCTGGGCCCGGCAATTTTTTGATCTGGTCATGCGTGCCTGCTGCTGCAAGCCACACACCGAACAGCATCAACGGCACGCAAGCAAGCGCAAAAGGAGGGTATGAGCCCGGATCCAGTTGCCCATTCGCATAATCAGACGATGCTGCAAAGAAGATCAGGTTGCCGCCAATCAATACCGCAAACATGCCAAACAGCTGAAAAACATTACGCAATGCTGCGAGCATCGTGCGCTCGTCATAGTCATAAGTGAGCTCAGCGCCCATGGACAAAAATGGCACGTGATAGAACGTCATGGTCGTCCGTGTGAGCACCGCGAAGATCGTTAACCAAACGAAAAGGCCCGTCTCTGACAATCCCTCCGGTGGCACGAATAGCGCAAAAAAACACACAGAAAAAGGCAGCGCGGCGGCGTAAATATAGGGGTGACGACGCCCCCAGCGTGTCCGGGTAAAATCAGACAACGAGCCGACCAACGGGTCGCTGACGGCGTCGAAAAGTAATGCGACAAAAAGCGCCACACCAGCCAAAGTCCCAGACAGGCCCAAGACTTGGTTGTAATAAAAGAGCAAGAAGAATCCGAACGCAGCTGTCTTAACCCCTTCAGGCAACTGCCCTAAGCCATACATCAGTCGCACTCGCCACGACAGTTTCATCGATCCATCCTTGCCTTCACGCCAAACCTCGTCGGCTGAGTTTTTTGCAAGTGGTACTCTACAGGCCTGGGCCCGGGACCATTGCTGTGCCATCGGCAAAGCGACTGAAGCGAAATCTATCCAGGTCGTGCTTCGGTGATCGCCCCATCACCATATCTGCCATCACACTACCGGCACCGGGACCAATGCCGAAGCCGTGCCCGCTGAATCCCGTCGCCACAAACAGGCCGGGGTTTCGTGGCACCTCATCCATGACGGGCACAACGTCGGGCGTAACATCGATCATTCCCGCCCACGCTTCCTCGAATGGTAGTTCCGCCAGCTTCGGTACTCGCTTAGCCAATCCTTCACGCATTCTGGACAGCGCCTTAGGCGAGGGCGCAGGGTTAAGTACTCTTGTGTTTTCAAAAGGCGTGACCTCATCATCCCGCCAGCTCCGCGTGGGCGTCATTCGCGCCAAAATATCACCCGAAAAGCGTACGCGGATAAAACGTACACTGGCGCTCAATGCGGGCAAAAACTTGAAAAAGTGTCGAAAACTATCGGCGCCGACATAGTGTTCATTGGTATTGCTAGACGCAATCGTGTAGCCACCATCCTGACGACGGCGTATCGCGATCTCCCCGAGAGCAGCATTACCCGGGTAAATGTCGGGCCCCGGGCTAGTTCGCGCAACGGTCGCTCGTACCGTAAGCTGGGGCAAATTGATGCCTAAATTAGCAAGAAATAGGGTCGACCATGCGCCCCCTGCACAGACTACAGCCTGGGTGCTAACGATACCCTGTTCCGTGATCACACCAGAGATTGAGCCGTTCAGGGTCTCAACCGATCGCACCGCACAAGACTCACGAATCAAGCCACCGTTCGCGCGCAGTTTTCTGGCAAGCGCGGGGACCGCTTTGAACGGTTCTGCTCGACCATCACTCGGGGTATACATTGCACCCCGCCACTGGCCTGGTTTGTCTCGCACAAGGTCATCAACTTCCGAGCCAGATAACATGCGAGTATCGATCTGATGCTGCCTAGCCGTATCCAACCAAGCCTCATACTCGCCCAGCTGGGATTCGTTGGTTGCTGCATAGAGCACCCCTTGGCGGGTAAAACCGATATCTTCATCGAGTTCTTTGGCAATGCGTTCCCAATGGTTGATGCTATCGATCATAATCGGCAGCTCGGCCGGATCTCGTGCCTGTTGGCGTATCCATCCCCAATTTCGACTGGACTGTTCCCCTGCGACCCTACCTTTGTCACACACGAGAACAGAAACACCTTGCTTGGCTAGAAACCAGGCCGTTGAGATACCAATCACGCCACCGCCGATCACGACCACGTCGACGGCGGCCGGCAACGGGTCGGAGAAAGAAAGTGGCATTGTGTCGCTGTATATCAGAACAGATCCTTAGGACAATCAAGTGCCTATCATCTTGCAGTGCGCCTCTCTGATCAAGCAACACCTGAGGCGGCCGATCTAGCAAAGCACACTCATCGGCAGGACTTCACAATTTAATTCGACAATGGTCAACTCGACCGTTACGGTCTATTAATATTGATTCAGCTTAAGACCAAGGAAGTTCCATGCCCGCTCAATCCACCAATTACGATGATGTTAAGCAGTACCGGCTGGACCCAGATCGTGAGCGAGAATTGATCAATTCAGCAGGTGAGTGCGTCTTTATTTGGGCGAACAAAGCAGGCCATCCCATCGGTGTGATCACCGCGTACGTCCCAGTCAAAGGCAAAATCTGGATGACAGCAACGCGAGAACGCGTACGCATTAAAGCCATCGCAAGAGATGGACGATCATCCTGTGTCTTTACTTCCAAAGGGACACAAATGGGTGGAGGCAAAACGGTCACTTATAAAGGACATTCAATCATTCATGAAGATCTAGAGACCAAACGTTGGTTCTATGAACTTTTGGCGCAAGGGATGGCAGGACGACCAGACGACGGTAATGAGTTCACCCGGAACTTGAACCCGGAACTTTTCGTGAAATTTCTAGATACGCCTGAGCGGGTTGTGCTTGAGTTCACACCCGAACTTTCAATACCCTTCGACGGTGACAAGATGTCAGCAGGAACCGCAGCTGCCTACGCACAATTTGCAGCCGAAGC
>JACLAC010008033.1_pt1 | contig 33398 bp, 27 predicted proteins | sample 8027881 | NCBI WGS metagenome assembly JACLAC01 (sample SAMN15725517, study PRJNA655200) | protist metagenome | isolation source: fluorescence activated cell sorting (FACS) single amplified genomes of... | place: Spain: Blaines Bay Microbial Observatory, Mediterranean Sea | collected 2016-01-19 | reverse complement strand
AATTACGAAAACGTTTGGAAATTGTTCCGAGACGAATACCCAGAAGCAAATTGGGGATCATCTTTGGGTATACAGGCGTGGCTAGCCAGCCGAACCCTAGATTATCTACTCGATCCACAATACAACCATCGAATTGATAATAACGCGGTGGGTATTACAGGTTTCTCGAGGTACGGAAAGCAAGCAATTTATGCGGCAGCTTTTGACGAACGATTCACGTGTGTGGTTGCTAGAAGTTCAGGAACTCCTACCTCCTGTTCGTATAGGTTTTCTGGCCGACATACTTTCATGGAATCTATTTCCCGAGAGGACTGCCCAGAAGCATGGTTAATTGATGATTCAAGAGATTTCTATGGACGAGAAAACGAATTACCTATCGAGGGTAATTCATTATTAGCTTGTATAGCTCCGCGATACCTGATGCTTGACACTGCTTATAACGATGGATGCGATCCCACCTTCGGTGTTGAGCGAAACTACTTAAGCGCAAAGAAGGCTTGGACTTTTTTGGGACAAGACAACAAGATTTGCCTGAGCTATCGTAAAGGGAATCATGATCCAGTCACCAACGAGCAAGTCAGTTTCAACCTTGATTTTTTTGATCTCTCCTTCGGAAGACAAACAGATAGTGAAGATAAATTTTCAGAAGTCCTAATCCACGCATTCGATTGGAATGATTGGAAATCAAAACAGGATCCAACCGATCTAATAATACCAAAAACGCAAAAGATTAGGACCAAAATTGAATGGATGCTTGGACAACATCCGACATTGGTAGAAGACGAAGGGAAATATCACATCATCGAGAAGGACGAACTTCCTGTTTCTAACTGGTCTAGAGATCGGTGGAATCCTGGCGGAATCAGTAGGGTATCGTTTAGTTTCGGTGCTAAGATGCATGGTAATATTTTTTTTGATTCCCAGTTGGACAAATATCGGGCGACTGTTGTTTGGCTACATCCGTGGAACTATTCCCACGGTAGTAACGAAGGATATGGCGTTCAGGAAACAACGATATATTACCGGTTAGCCAAAGAAGGTTACATAGTGGTGATGTATGATCAGTTTGGTTTTGGAGACCATCTATCCAATGCGTTCGGTTTTTATAATCGACACCCACACTGGTCCCGAATGGGTAGAGCCATATATGATGTTAGGAAAGTTTTGGACTTTCTAGATAACGGTGAAGGGATTACAAACAGCCTCATTCCAACAACTGACCCATCACAAATTTATGTTTTAGGTTTTGCTTTCGGTGGAATGGTAGGTCTTTATTCATCCGCGCTTGATGAACGTATATCTGGTGTTGCCTGCTTTTCTGGCTTCACTCCGATGCGTACAGATAATGACATTAAATCAACCGGAGGCATACGTCGATACTGGGAATGGCATTCCATCATACCCAAAATCGGTTTGTATCATCAAAAAGAATTGATGATTCCGTATGACTACGATGACATTATAGGTATGATAGCGCCTCGAAAATGTCTGATCTACTCTCCAGAACAAGATCGTTTCAATGACATAGATGACGTCAAACGATGTATTGCAAAAGCCAAAAAATCATGGATAAACGAAAGAGACTTCAGTTTCATTTGTCCTAAAGATATTTGTAGATTTCAGAAAGATCAGCAAGATGTCGCACTAACTTGGCTTCAAAATGTTACAGAGTAAGTTTCATTTTCAAACCTTATTCAAAACATTGGTGGATATGAAGTAAAATCTAATTTATCCACTAAAGCCCATTTTCCTTCTTTTCTAGCCAAGACTAACTCTTCGTTTATAGCTAACAATTTATCGTAGAACGAAGGAATAACTAGTCTCCCAGTCTTGTCAATTGAACCATATCTATCATCGATCGCGACTTGACATAATCCATAGTCAAAGTGGTCAACATCATCATAATTTAGATTGACGGGAATAATGATTTTTCCCTTCTGATTAACGAATCCGTATTTCCCATTTTTTCAATACGGTTCATTCCATTATGAAAGTCGTCTATGTGTTCATAAACAGCAGGCAGGACCTCTTCGCCTAGTGAGTTGACCATTCCCCATTTGCTATCGTTTTTTATTCCGAGAATTCCATCATTCACATATTTAACTTTGTCATAAATAAGTGAAATAAGAGCTTCTTCATTTTTATCTAATAGGCAAACACCTTTTGAGTTCTCTACCCAGACGTACTCATCGGAGAATTCTCCCACTTTTTCGAATTTAGGTATGATGATCATTTCCCCTTTAAGGTTAATAAAGCCCCACAACTGACCAATTCTAAAACCACCAACCTCATCATATTTTGTGTCAATAACGATATCGCCTGTTTTTTGATTTCTATATCCCCATAAACCCAAGCTTTTATTCTCAAATGGAATTAGGTCTTCAGCGCTAGAAGCTAGACAAAATAAGAGTAAATTCAAAAAAACACACGGGTGAAAATAATCATCGGATCACTCCTCAGGTTAAACACCATATAGCCAATATCATTTCTGATAAGGCGTTCAATAGTAATATACCCAAACATTATCAGCTCAATTGTATTGTACTAATAATGCTACGTAAGAGGTTTTATGTTTGTCAACTCCTTGATTGATACTGTAAAAAAACAATCTCGTGTAGAGTTATCAATGACTCATTCCCCATTCTATAGAAATAAAATTCTTAAAAAGAGCTTACACTCAATTAACTAATTTCTTACTCTTCTAACAGAGCTTGGGCGAGTATTCTATCTGCAATTTCCATTGTCTTGATCGCATCAGAGAAATTTGATTCTGGTTGATCACCCGACTTAATACAATCTATAAAGTTTCGATTTTTTGCTTGAAACCCACCGTAGATAAAATTTTGATCACTTCCAGCTATCTCACGTGTATCATATTCTGCTCCATGATAATCTCCATCAGCGTAGAGATACCCTTTTCCTTCATGTTCTGCCTCGGCACAAATATTCGGAGCATGCATCTCCACTCTAAAAACACGTCGTCCACTTGTCCAGCTGTTTTGTAAAATTCCAACAGCCCCATTATCAAAATGGAGAAGTGCCATAATCAGATTGATATCATGATAGAGGACCGATTTTGCAACACTATCAATTTTTTCGATTTCTCCTCCACACATCCACCTAAGAGTATCAATTGCATGTACGCCATCATCCATCATTCTATCTCTCATGCCAAAGCTAGGTCCATCTTTCTTATAGAACGTACAAATAGCATGTGTGATAGGACCACGTTGAAGACATTTCTCCCGAAGCATTACAACCATGGGGCAAGATCTACGCTGGAAGCTTACTTGCGTGATACAGTTGTTTTTTTCTGCCAATTCTGCCAGCGATCTTGCTTGGTGAATTGAAAGACCCATTGGTTTTTCAATATACACATTTAACCCTTGATTAAGACACCAGGTCCAAATATCGTACATATAGTGTGGAGGCCCGATAACATAAACACCGTCAGGGTCAATCTCTTCTATCATTTGTACATAATTTTCGTAACGCTTCTCAATCTCGTATTTATCGGCCGTAGCATTTAAACGTTCTTGATTGAGATCACAAACAGCCATAATCTCCACATCATCAAATGAATCCAGTGATGGGTAGTGAACACCATTAGCCATTCCACCAGCACCAATCATTGCGATCCTAATTTTTGACTTGTTCATTGAAATATTCTCCCCTATATAATTTAAAAAGTGTAATCGAATCATAAATCACTTTGTAAGCCGATTGCAAGGGGTCGAATAACCTGAACATTCAACCTATAAAAACATTAATAAGTAATTGACTAGTCTTTGGTCATGTGTGCATCGTATCGTCCTTTGAGTTATATTATTACAGCAAGGATATTTAGGAATTAGATATTTAGATGAATAACAATACAGCTAGTAGAGCAAAAGAAATGAGAATCGTTGAATCATTTGTTGATTGTAATGATATCCTCGGAGATCATGTGAATTTACAGTCCCGTGCGACTGAAAATGGTTATCTGTATTTCCCTGGCTTATTGCCCGCAGAAGAGGTTTTTTCAGTTCGCCGCGAAGTACTACAAGTTGCAGAATGTCATGGATTACTCAGGGAAGATATCAATATAGCCGAGGGCATTCGAAAAGAAGGAGTATATGTTGATTTAGAGTACGATAAACCAACTCGACCTGAACTAAAGAAATTTTACAATGATATCCTTAGCCTGAGGTGTTTCAATGCTTTTCCTCATCATCACATATTGACGGGACTGATCGAATCGCTCATCGGACAACCTTCGTTTGTCCATCCGCGTCATATTTGTCATGTTCTGTTTCCAGGTCGATATGATCATACTACAGAACCACACCAAGACTTCCATCCAGTACGTGGTACTACAAACACTTGGACGGTGTGGATTCCACTAGGTAATATTGACTCAGAACTAGGAGGATTAGCGATTGCTTGTGGATCCAACCAGCTAGGCTATCTCGACAGCAGCCTGCTGACCTGTGGTCAATTGTTAGATGACGAAACAGTCTGGCATTGGAACCCCCTTGTATGTGGCGATGTACTTATTTTTCACAGCTTGACTGTTCATCAAGGACGAGATAATGTAACGCCAAATACGATTCGTCTTTCTACTAGTGCCCGATACCAAGCTATCAGTGATCCAGTAGAAGCATCTGCATTGACTCCTCATTGGGGCTGGGCTGACTGGGAACAACTCTACGCTAATTGGGACCAAAATGATCCACTGAAGTATTATTGGCAATCCTTCGACTTAAACATACGTCCACGCAGTTAACACCAACTTGTCCTAGACGATTTATTAAATTAATTATTTGGTCTGGTTATTTGGAGACGTGCCATCTTGAAAATTAAAAATATAAATTACTCTAGTGATTGTTGCCTGCCATTTTTCCAATCGACAAATTGGTCCAAGGTCAGAGTATTGATAATATCGGATGGTTCTAACCAACCTCTTCGGGCAACAGTAATACCCCATTTCATTTGTTGCAGATCTGGTAATGAGTGAGCATCAGTATTTACTGATAGTTGGACACCTTTCTGCTTAGCAAGTATCACCGAATCAGGTTCCAAGTCAAGTCGGTTAATTGAGGCATTAATCTCAAGTGCAACTTCACAGTCAGCAGCTACATCTAAGATTGCAGACAGATCAAAGGCATAGCCTGGACGTGAACCAAGTAAACGCCCAGTTGGGTGGCCAATCATCATAGTAAACGGATTCTCAATGGCGCGAATAATCCTTTGGGTCATCTGAGATTCGCTCAATTCAAAGTTTGAATGAATGCTAGCAATCACTATATCTAACTCTGCTAACAATTCGTCATCATAATCGAGATCACCATTTTTCAGAATATCCACTTCCGATCCTGCGAACACGGTAATCCCATCTGTCCTATTATTTACGATTCTTACTTCTTCAATCTGTTTTCGCAATCGGTTGGGATCTAAACCATTTGCTACTACTGAGCTCTTAGAATGATCAGTTATAGAAATATGGCTGTAACCTAAGAATTTTGCTTGATTGACCATTTCTTGAATGGTATTTAATCCATCACTCCAATTTGTGTGCATATGAAGATCTGAATGAATATCAGTCAATTCTACGAGATGTGGCAACTTATCCTCAATTGGATTAGCGAATTCTGTCGTTCGCCTTAATTCTGGAGCAATATATGGCAAGCCTGAAAGCAAGTAAATTTCCCGCTCAGTTGACAAATCAGATCCAGGCATAGATAGTTGTTGAACATGATCTTCTGTTCCCGTGGTTACTATCCAATCCCAAGCCATAGACGTCAAATTTGTAAAATGGATAACGACGGGGAATTGATTGATTGTACCTGAAATATTTGTCGCATTAATCACTTGGTCTTTGAGATGATCTTTTAAAACTCGGGCTACATTATCTGGTGAACCAATGAGAAGTAGTTCTAATTGACTGACCATTTCCTCGCCACGTCTAACCTCTCCAGTAATCTCAATCCTTTCAATACCAGGTTGATCCTTCAATTGACTAACAATCCGATCTGCAATGGGTCGGATAATTCCTAGAGGTCGTAAGTTCCTTACAATTTCCAAATAATTTAAACTTGTTTCTATTGACTGAATTTTTCTAGTTCCTAGGCCTTTAATTTCTTTCAGGCGATTACTGCTAAGAGCTAATCTCAAATCAGATAGTGAGTGAATCTTAGCGTGTCGATACAGTTGTGTTGCCATTTTGATTCCGATTCCACGTACCTTCAATAGCTCCAAAACTTCTGTACCAACTTCTAGTTTTAGTTCTTCATATAGGTTACTAGTTCCATTTTGCAGAAGGTCTGTGATCACACTAATGGCTGAATCACCAATACCTTTTATCGTTCGCAGTTGACCTGTTTCTAACATTTCAGAAAGGTAAGATATCTCGTTTTCTGTTTCTATTGAATGAGTGAGTTGTCCAATGATGTCTGCAACTCTCTGGTACGATTGTACTCGGTACGATTTGTCACCACGTATATAGAGTAATTGACTGATATTTTCAAAAATTTGGCTAACATTCATAATTAATTTATCTCTCTTGATTCAAATCTGCCACGCGTTTATTCTTAGCGAGTTTTGTATTCTGGCAAGTGTAAATCTAAACTATGCCCACTGTGCGATTCATAAGAAAAAGGTGTCTAAATAAGAGTTAATTCCCCCAGTATACCGCTATTTCTCTTCCTAATTAAAATCCATCTGGACAAAATCTAGGATCTATAATTCAAGGTTTGTAGTGATTAATCCGTAATACAAATCCTGTATGGAGGCCAAAATTGACTAGATGAGATAGCAAAATTCATAATTCAACTAAAATAGAATGAATTTTGAGCTAAGGTTATTTAGACAATCAAAAGCCTTCTACGGTTATCTCGCCACCTATATTCAACCAAATATTAAATAATCTTCTCAGAGCATCTTAATCCTTTTATCTTATCAGAATTAATACAACACCTTCGCTGACCATCGAAGAAAATGAGGATAGAAAATATTTGCCACTAAAGCTTTTGCACAACTCAGTTGGTAAACCTATTAAGGGGACTAAACACGGAAAAATTTCCAAGAGAAACGAAATTTAACTCAAAAACAGGTTACACTTGTCACGATTTTAAACTATAAAGAATTTTACTAATCTTTCTGTTTATCAAATAAATACGCCGGCATTTCAATGAAACAAAAATGAGGAGTATCTGTGTGTACAGAAAACTGAGTCAAACGAGAATTAATTAATGGATACATTACAATACATACTTCTTGCACTACTAATTGGTTATCTGTTTTGGGTTAGAAGCAAAGATAAGAAGGAAATTGAAACATACAAATCCTACTCCGAAACTATGATGTTAATGGTCAGAGAATTAAAACAAGAAGTTGAAAAAATCAATGAGAAAATCGATCAAAACTAATACAAGAACACTTAGTTGGCATAAGCGAATTCAAACGATACCACTATCATTTAGATAAGTTATTCACTTGTCGTTACACAGTAATTCTTATAACTGCAATTTGGGACGACTGCAGCCTGTCAAATTACTCTGATGATTGTTTGGGTGAAAATATATATTTAGACTGCCGAGAAAGTCAATTGGAGCAAAGAACGGAAAAATTTAAACGGGGTAATAGCTTACAAATTTGGGTTCTATCTGCCTAGAGTAAGCATTGGAAAATCGTCTGTTCTAAATGGTGTCAAAGGTAGCCCTGAACGGCTCATTATGTTACAAACCGGATTAGCGGCCCATGCATATCTGACATGGGTAGGTGATAATACGCTTTTAGCCCAAACTAGTACTTGGCTTTTATCAACTATTTTTGCTTGAGCCCAAACGAACACCCCATCTTCACCACAAATAGAAAAACCTCTAGGTTCTCTAGTATCGAAGCTATATAACCCTTGACCAACGTGATTGAAAGTTAGAAGCAACTTATTACGCTGCACCTCCATTCGCTGGAATCTAGGGCTTTGATAGTCAATACTAAATCCATAATCATTGGCTAACGCCCAACGGGCCAAACGTTTAGCCACAGTTAGCTTATTTCTTGGATGAATATCTCTTCCCTCTCCAATATTTACAGTTACCGCTTGGCCGGTATTATCTAATCGATCTAGTGTCATCGTTTGTGCTTCTCTTAATTCGGCCCAACCATGATTTTCTGGTCGTACATTTTCTTCTTGAAAATCAGCCAACTGCACCCAGTAGAATGGGAAATGACCCTGCCCCCACTCATGACGCCAACTTTCTATCAATGATGGGAAGAGATCGCGGTAAGCTTTGGCTCGCCCTGTATTGCTTTCGCCTTGATACCATATAACTCCCCTAATTCCATAACCAATGATCGGTTTTAGTACACCATTATACAGATTAGATGGTCGATGCTGACCAACTAAAGGGTTTCGAGGTTTCCGTGGCCTGCCCGATGAATTCTGATTATTTCCTCTAGCTAATTTTGATGTTTTTTCCCACTCATGTAGTTTTATATTGAATTCTGACAGAACCTCGTCATGGTCATAATTTTGTTCAATTCCAGACCATTTTTCCAAATATGGCTCAGCTGCACCAATGCCTTCCAGTACATTTCGAGACATCCAAGCTTCTGCTGCAGAACCTCCCCAAGAATTATCAATTAAACCAACAGGGACATCCAAAGATTGGTGTAAAATTCTACCAAAGAAAAAACCGACAGCTGAAAAATCCATAACGAATTTAGGTGTTGCTTTATTCCACTCTCCTTCGAAGTCAGTTTGTGCTTCTTGAGTGCCATGCTTAGGAACTGAAATTAGTCGGATATATGGGTTCCATGAAATAATTTTTTCTATGTCTGAGTCATATGTAGCTGAAACTGGCCATTCCATATTTGACTGTCCCGAGCACAGCCAGACTTCGCCTACCAATACGTCCTCTATCTCAATCCGGTTCTGTCCCTCAACAGTGAGAGTATATTCTACTTTACTACTAGGCATAGGATTGATTTCTACCTGCCAATTCCCATCTTTGTTTGCTCTAGTAATATGGTTTTGCCGGGCTATTGAAACGGAAATTTTTTCGCCCACTTCTGCAGCCCCCCAAATTCGGTTGATTTGATTCCTTTGAAGCACCATATTGTTGCTAAAGATTGATGGCAGATTAACATCTGCGCAGATTCGATCTTTACCAATTCTAAAAAGATAAAAACTGAGCAATACTAATTTGAAAAAAAACGTTTTTGTGTTCATTAGAAAAAATTATACGATTAGTACACTCTTCTTTACCACCAAGTGGGAATTTTATTATATGAAGAAATACAAAATAAAATTCTGCTTTAACTTTAATCGAGAAGACACAGACTAGATTAGAGATACTTACCCATTCCGTAGTGGTAGAATTTTGTTTTCAAAAAATGGATAAGCTCATAATCACTTTGGCTCTTAATCTGTTTGCCAACCCACTATCCACTTGCTTTTATCTTTTATCTGTTCCATCGGTATCTGATATATCTTCTTGGTTAATACAGCTTCAATTTGTAGATAGTCAACTAGAATTCCATGCGGATCATTCTTTTTTATTTTTTCAACTACAAGAAAATGCTTTTCACGGTTTTTTACATTAACAGCTGTCCACTTTGAATTAATGATCTTTTTATAGTCCATCTTCCTACCTGTTTCCAAAATATGTGGTCATAAACGTACGATAGCGACAATTAACTTTCTTTTATATCGGTCATTGCAATAGAAAGACGGCTGAATTCTTCGACGTTACATGTAATAAGACTACATTTGAAGAACGACACAGTCGTTTGGATGTACAAAATCAACTAATCCTTTTTTGGTCTAACAAATCTTTGTTAAGCTCAAAACCTAAACCCGGCAAATCAGGTAAAATTAGATGACCATTTTCTATTTTTGTCTCTGGTATGAGCAATTCATTCTCCCAACTATCAATTGCAGCACCTCCGGCGTATTCTTGAAATAATAAATTTGGTATGACAGCACAAGCATGTGAGGCTGCTCGCGTAATTACTGGTCCACACCAATTATGGGTGGCAATTTTTAAATGATATTGGTCGGCCAAATCAGCCATTTCAATCGTAGCTAAGATGCCACCGTTAGTCCCTACTTCCGGCTGAAAAAGTCCTAGCGAACCACTTTCAAATAGATCTTTCGATTGTTCAATGGTACAGGTAAGTTCTCCTGTTGCGAGAGGTATATGCGTAGCATCAGCCACTTCTTTCAGGAGTCTTGTATCATCGACTGTTGGTGCTTCAAAAAAAAGGATATCATAAGATTCCATTGCCTTTGCGGCCATAATAGCCCCTTTCACAGAAAAACGGTTATGAGCATCAATCGCGATTTGATATTCTGAACCAACGGCGCTACGTACCATTTCTATTTTCTTGATTTGATCTTTTAGACTACACGATGTAGGTGTCCATCCACCAGTGAACGGGTCCCATTTAAACATGGTAAATCCATTATCTTTGGTCTTTAAGATACGATCAATACATTCCTCCCAATCGCGAGCTCCACTGAAGATACCATGATCAGCATAAAGTGGTATTTTGTCCCGAACTTTTCCACCCAGTAATTGGTAGATCGGTCGACTTGTAACTTTACCCAAAATGTCCCAAAGCGCAATTTCAACAGCCGAAACTGCTGCACTCCAGTTTCGATTCTCCTCTTTGGTTGGAAACCTATCTCTAAAAGTCTGAATATCAGTTATTCTCGAACCTAAAATTTTTTCCCCTAGTGATTTGATATAATCGGCGATAAATTCAGCCTGACCGGACCAAGTAAATCCTTCCCCAATTCCTTCAATTCCAACATCAGTTTGTATTTGAACAATTACCCAAGCTGGGTATCCCCTCGCCGCCTGCATCGTAATCGGAATAATATTGGTGATTTCGAAATCCTTCCGGCCAATTTTTTCTTTGTCTATAATAGTCAATAGTCCAACTTTAAAAAATAATATACAAAATTAGCGTAATCACTTCCAAAATGATTGTCAGGAACGAGACAAAAATTTAGCAACAACTAATGGATTAAGTAACGAAAAATCAATGACAAAATTATTCTGGTATTGCCACACGAATGTGTTCGTTAGTCTGGGCTAAACTTTCGGGATTTTCCTGCAATTTTTGGAAACCCCAACTATTTCTTATCTGGGCTGCTTTATTGTCTTAGATTATCTAAATCTGTATCTTAGAAGATAACATTTAGTTAATTCAATTATATTATTCTGCAAAAGTCATATCTGTCGGCCAAGGCTGTTTTTTAACAGGGTTCAAAGAGAACTTTTTCCAATAATACTGGTATTGGTTCGATTGCCAATTGGCGTATACTTCTGGCCATTTTAGACGACCTTGGTGTGGTCCCAATACAAGATCCATTACGGGGTCGCAGGCTCTTTGGTAACGATAATCTACCGATAATCGTAATTGGTTACCTGAGAGATTAGCTAATCCTTTGTGTACAGTATGACTATGAAAGAACAGAACGTCTCCACAGTTGAACGGGCTGTATGCCCATTTCAAGTCGGTATGTTGAGTGTCTGCTCTTAACCCACCTGCCCCTAAAGATTTAGATACTGGTAGGATGCCCAAGTTATGAGAGCCAACCAGCACACTTAGCCCACCCAATCTTTGAGGACAATCTCCCAATGGAATCCAGACCGTCCATACATCTGGTGTCCCTTGAATGTGGACATAGTCCTGGTGTGGTGGAGTAGTCTGCTCTAATTGGCTAGGGAATATAATTCGAGCAATGTTACTAGGTTGTAAAAGAACATCCGACTGCAGTAGGCTTTCTGTAATTTGGAGTAAAGACATATGATGAGCTAAGGAGTGAAAAGATTCTAGACATTGAATCATGTCGTACACTTGGCTAAATTCTGGACTTCCTGTTAGGCGAGCTACGTGACTTGTAATCGCTAACAAAGGATCAGTATCAATATCAATCCATCCTACTTCTTGTAAAATCGATGTTATTCCTCTTCTTACCTCCATGATCATGTTAGGATCAATCAAGTCCGAAAAAAATAAATATCCGTTCTGCTCAGCTTGGTTTCTCAGAGCAAACGAATCGTATTGAATGTTGTTAGACTTAATTAGTTTTGCTGTCGACATATCAATTCACTCCTAATCACTGAGGCAGTTTTTTTAGCTGATTCTAGTGTTATACAAAACGAACACAAACAGTTATCAGTCAAGCAGAAAGAGAATATAAAAATCGTTTTCAGTTCTTCTTGAGAAAACGACCTTTTGACAAGTCAGAAACCAGATTCGTAGGCTGTGATCTTGGACTCGAAGTTGACTAAACAGGAGATATGATCAGGATCCTTCATCACGAAAGGTCAAAATCTCACTCTTAGTCCGCCGAAATGATGAGGATATATTTTTCTATTTCGGTATTGTCATCCTCAAATCAGGTGTCAGTCTTTGTAAACTCAGGTATTGGAACAACAGCTTGATGCTGTAGTAGCAATTGCCTTAATTCTGAAATTTGAATTTGGATTGGTGATTTACCTTGGCTTGCCGATAGGGCTGCGGCGGCACCAGCTGCCTGTCCCATAGCCATTGAAGATGCTTGAACCCTCAGGGCTGAATTAGCCAATCGATCACTACTGATACTCCTTCCTGCAACCAACAAATTTTTACTTCCTTTTGGAATCAAGGCTCTAATTGGCACCGTGGCGACGACCCCTTCTCTTAAAAGTTGAGGCTTGACTCCATCTCGATCATGTAAGTCAATTGGGTAGAAAGAATAAGAAACTGCATCATCAAATACCCTACCATTAACATAGTCCTGACAGCTTATTGTTTCCTCACCGACAATACGGTATGTTTCACGTACAGCTGTTTCTGCTTGGGCTTTCACCACAAAAGTATTTTCACATCCTGGTAAGGAACGAACAAACCTTAGGATGCGTAACAAAGACTGACGACCGGAAATATTGGTTTTTGTATGTCGATCCGAGGTAGAAGAATCAGCTTCAAAAACATGTTGTGCGTTTTCACCTCCACTAGCCAGAAAGTTAATAAATCTTCCTTTTGGATTACTTACATCTCCATGTTTCAATCGCCCATCTATCATAGCTTCCAAGAAAAAATCTTGTAAAATTTCTTGATCTAGAGATTCAAGATCGTATCCACCTAGTTTGAAAATCAAGGTTCCAGGTTGAGTTTCTTCTTCTCGAAAACGCGGAAAGCCGATAAAACCAACAATGTCAGCGCCACCTGTACAATCGATTAATTGCTTTGTAGTAATAGAGCGACTTATACCTTTACCTACAGTTTTTATATGCCAACCAGATTTGGTTTCAAAAACTTCTGTCGGTATCTCATAGTAATGTAAATCAACTCCAGCTTCCAAGCATGCTTCTTCTGCTAGTGCAGCATAAACTGGACCATTAATACGTATTTGATGCCACCAATGACGAGCTGGAGGAACTGAAAAGTCTGGCATTTTTCCTGTATCCAGATCAACAGCCTTCGAAACCAGTTCCCATCCGATACCTGCTATAACTTGTTTTCCCCAAGCATGAAAAAGTCCAGGAAAAGAGACACCGCCAGTCGTAGTCACACCACCTAACTGGCTACCAGATTCAATCAAAGCAGTCTGTTGACCAAGGCGGGCGGACTGTAATGCCGCAATTGTACCCGCAGTACCACCACCAATAATTAGTACGTCTACATCGTTTTTAATTTGTTCCATAGTTGTTTTTGTACGTTTTCGGTCTATTGAAAGCGTATTGAAGCTCTAAAAGTTCAATTGACTAGACTAATCAATTAATAACTAAGTCGGTAAATTTGGATATCTCTCTACTAGATTCCAGTTCAAATTTTCACCTAAATAAATCATAGAGGAAGAATATGTAAAATTGATTAGGATTACACTGGATTAACGGATGAAAACGGACCTATCTGAGGGCCATGAACTTCAACAATCCCATTACGAGTGTAGTTAAGCCACAAGTTTGCTTGATTTATGTCCATACCTGAACAGTAATAATCCTGAGCCAGCAGGTCGAGATCGTATTCAACACGATGGTGTTGAATGTATCCATTGTCGATTACCATACATTGTGCACGATAATCACCATCGCGAGGTTGGCCAATCGTTCCAGGGTTAGCAACTAGCTTACCATCAATTTCTATTTGCATCGCCATGTGAGTATGTCCAGCCAAAATTCGATCTTGTTTAGAATTGTTTAAATTTTTTATATTCTCAATTGTCTCGGCATAGGGATGTAATTTACCCGTCAAGTGGTTAGCCGGTGAACCATGGACCAGGCCGTAAGAAATTCCGTCCCTGTTCAAAGTTAATAAACTAGGTAAACCGGAGATATAGTCTAAATCACTTGTGGCTGTATTGTTTGGGTACCACCCAGTCCATCCATAATTGGATTGGGGAAGGCATTTAGAAAAATACAGATCATGATTTCCAACTACTACTTGCTGACAATTCTGACGGACTAGGTTAATGCAATCGGAAGGCCTCGGGCCGTACTCGACAATATCGCCTAAACACCATACTTCGTCAACATTATCAAATGTATCGAGTGTCGCCTTCAAAGCTCTGTAATTAGAATGAATGTCAGAAATAACCAAAATTTTCATGAGATGGCTAGTTTTAATTGGCAGACACAGTTACTATTTGGCCAGGTTTAATCGCATCAAATAGGGTTGCGTCTCCGATGATTTCACCTAAAATATTGACTGGGCTATACGCCTTGGGTTTGCCTGATGTGCTGACAGGTGTGGGACCCCAAAAAATACAGAAAGCTGATCCTGGTGGCCAATAAGCTAGTGTTCCTACTTCGACCTCAGCTACAGCATTATCAGCTTCACTATGTTGGACTGGAATACTAAAGTAAATCTCATCCCCCCACACGCTAGCCGGTCCGCTGACCGGTAAGATCTCCCAAATTGCTTTAGCTGTTGGGGATTCGTTGATGCGGGCTAACATTTTTAGGCTCCCAGATTGAATCGTGAGTTGTTTCATAATATTAGGTTTCACTCATGATAAAACAAACAAGTGGTTGGTTGTTAATTGCAAGATGACCAGAAAAGAAATGTCTATCTGTATAGAAAAGAGCAAACATAACATAGACATAAAACTATGTAAAGTGTCCTGCTTCTTTTTGGAAGGCAGGCTAGCTCTTTTCTATATTTATAACTGAGCCGACGCTACCACCTTTGATTTTCTATTCCTATATTGATAATTACCGAATAAACTTCGCTTTTCTCATTTGCGGAATTGGTTTCACTACTCTTAACTCAATTAAGGTAATCAGCTATTCTTGACAACTGTATTGCCATGTTATAACATTCTGTCGATACTCCTGCTATGTTAGGAAGCCTAATATTGGTTTTTGATTTAGCCCCATAGTTTGTACAAAACTTTAATTTAAACTAGGAATACATAAACTTTTAAGCTGAAACTAGATCTGCACATTGGAAGATCAAAAAGATTACCGTTAGACTGCGCAGGTTTTCTGTCACTAATTCGTCCAGAGAAGTAGACGAAGGAAACTGGGAATACTTTCAAAGGGATAGACGTGGGAATGAATACTAATTCATCTTGACAAAATGACATGTTATAACATAACATGTCGACCCTTTAAATCTTTAAGAGAGTAAGAAAATTGAAATTTATTTATCGACATCTTGCGCCTAACATAGCCAAATACGTTTTCTCCACTTTAATCATCACGTCCGTTTTCCTTATTTCTGCCTGTGACACAGATGATGATCATGCTGAGCACGCTGACGTTGACGGATTTCTTATACAGACATTAGATAATAAAGAAGTTTATCGTGAGTTCAAAGGTGCGACTTCAGGCAGTATTTTAGTCAAAAGTGGTGAGTCTTTAGAACTGTCTGTCACTTGTTTGGATGACGACGGTAATAAAATTACGGACTTTGATCTAGAAAATCAACCAACCCTTAAGTTATCAGAATATGAAAAATCTATTGTTAGTCTAGAAGTTAAAAAAGATCTTTACCCTTATACTTTTGTAGCTAGCGGTTTGAGTAATGGTCAAACTTCGGCTAAATTAGAGCTGATGCACGAGGGACATGCTGATTACACTTCTACTAACAGAATACCAGTTACGGTTGAATAGTTTTTACGTTTACCATTCGTGTTCTATTAACTATACTCCCGTAAGGAGTCTTTAAATATATTAAACATTTTAGAATATAGGAAAAATAATAGTTAAAAAGGTATTCTGCGGACTGACAAGGTAATCACTAGCCTAGCAAAAAGTAGGTAAAAAAATAGGGGACTGTTAAGCTCGATGCCTAACATGTCCTCTATTTTTTTACCTGCTTTTCCTCTAACTACTTGAAAGAATTTATCGGATTAGATCAATGGAAAAATGCGGGAGCTCTGATAAAGAGATTGTTTCTATACCTGCTGAGTAATTCGCAATAGGCTATACGGATTCCATTGTTACTATTAAAAACATGAAAACGAGACGGATGATCAATTAGATAACAATAACCTTCTTAAAAAATATAAATCGACGACATGTCAAAACCTATAAATACATCCAAAAATAATAAATCTCCAATTAGATATAATGAACCAAACGGAGAGTACGACGCAGATTATAAGCCAACTAAAAAAGTCATTAAGACTTTTCCTGACATTCAAAATGGGCGCTCTTCTCTTATTCAGGGAACTCCTGTAGCTATACAGCAAGTAGGAATCCATAATTTCAGATTACCTTTAAAGTATCAAAAGAGAGAAGGTGGTAGTATAGAACTAGAAACTAAGGTAACGGGAACAGTGTCACTCGAAGCTCATAAGAAAGGTATTAATATGTCTCGCATTATGACATCATTCTATGAGTTTAAGAACGAGTACGTTTTTGATAAGCTTGATGTCATATTATCCAAATACAGAGATGATTTAAATTCTTTCGATTCTAAAATTCTTCTGAAATTTTCGTACCCTATGATGAAACAGTCTTTGCGTTCAGGACTAGAAGGATACCAATATTACGAGTCAGCCTTAGAAGGTCATTTAAACGGTAACGGTAAATTTAAGAAAATACTTCATTTCGATTTCGTGTACTCTTCAGCTTGTCCATGTTCCTATGAATTAGCTGAATTCGCGAGAAATGATAGAAATAAAGCAACAGTGACTCATTCTCAAAGATCGGTCGCCAGAATATCCATCGAATTTGATGAGATAGTTTGGATCGAGGATTTACAGGCAATGTGTGAGGAGGCCCTACACACAGAAACCCAAGTCATTGTTAAAAGAGAAGATGAAATGGCCTTTGCAGAACTGAATGGATCTTATTTAAAATTTGTTGAGGACGCTGCCAGATTATTGTATGAACAACTAATAAAAGACAAAAGAATCAAAGATTTTCGTATAATATGTTCACACCAAGAATCCCTTCATTCACACGACGCTGTTTCTGTCATTTTGCCCCCTAACAGTAGTTTTGGTGAAGATATTTCACATGAGTTATGGTCGAGTTTAATTCATACCTCCTAGCCTATTACAAGCAAACATATAAAATATTCTTTTCTTTGAATGCCCTGAACTGATTCAGCTAATAGAATATTTTATGTTCACTTGTTTGATCAAAACCTGTTAAATTTCGAGTTCATACTCATCTAACAGTTGATTAGGTATTCCAATCTATGCATCCGTAGTTAAGAGTCGGTATATACGTAATATAACTTGTTAATTTATTAGGGTAGATTTGAGTAACATCAGTCAAATCTGGCACTCTTGCATGTATAGGAAGCAATTAGATTGTATAATCTAGAATTATATGTGTCCTAGTGATCTTCTGAATAAGAAACCCAAACTCATGCTGGGACTATGAAAAGCAACATCTCAATCGTGTGGCTGATAGAGCTAAAGAGATTTTCGTTCGTTCTGACCGGAATTTAACTGAGAAGCGTAGAGACGTTTTAGAATTTTTGCTAGAGTTTCCGATACACCTTTATTGAACTACGAAACCACTGATGCTTACAATCAGGGAACCGAAAAAACGATCGCAGCCATGACCGTGTACCGATTTTTGGGATTTCTCGAAGCAGAAAATCTGGTTCACGAACTGGTTTCAACCAACAATAAATACGTAGCCTGTTGCCATATAGGCAGTGAGGATAAGCAGGAAATTCCGCAATTTTTAATTTGTGACGGATGCAAAGACGAGAAAGCAATTATATATTTGGGTTACCATTCGTAACAATAGAATTAATGACGAGGAGTGGAACTAACGCGTTACTGCTTCTCAGTTTAACAGTGAAGGATGACTTATGAAACCAATGCGAATATTATTCTATTTTAGCTTTTTATTTTTATGTTTTCTCGGATTTTTGTTGGGTTGCCAACCAGAGAATCCTAGTAAAAACCAACAAGACAATTCTGGAGAAACTCATCACCAACACGTCGCACCTCACGGTGGAACCCTAGTAGTTTTGGGCAACGAATTTGCTCATCTTGAACTGGTGTTGAATCAAGATAACGGGGAGTTAACCATCTATGTCTTGGATGGAGAAGCTCGAAATGGTGTCCGGTTAACACAGCCGACTATTATCCTAAAAACTAAAACAGATTCGGCTGCTGATTTTAATGAGTTAGAACTCCAAGCGGTTGCCAATACACTCTCAGGTGAAACAGTTGGAGATTCTTCAGTCTTTATTGTTCAGTCAGAAACCTTGATCAATCAAGACCGATTTGGCGTTGAAATTGAGCACATTTCAATTAAAGGACAAAAGTTTCAAAACCTTTCGTTTCCCTTTCCTGAAGGCAATGAAACTGATCATGCTGAAGAACATGATCACGATCACGATCACGCTCATGATCACTAAGTTTGAGTTTGCCGAAAATGTTATCCCAGGCAACTTCTTGTTATGATATCAGTTATCACAAGATTGCTAATTTAACTGGGGACAGTTGTGATTAGAGCGGAGGCCTAGTGGCTTCGGACTATTATTAATGAGAACTTACTGTTTAGTAATTCTGAGAGTATTGGATACTATGTGAGCAAAGATAGAAAGAAAAGCAAGGTCGGTCAAATCAAAATGGTCAGTTGATAAATTGGTAGAAGATAGTAGCTGCCAGATTATTTATTGTTAATGATTTCCCATTTTGTCCGTTAAGTTGGTCTTCAATAAAATCATATAGATTCTAAAACATAAAGACTAATAATCCAATAGATGATTTAGCTGGTGAGATGGTATCTACCCAGCATGTTCCAAATACATATGGAGCTGCAGACAACAAGCAACGACAGTCAAGTTATCCATTACATCAACGCGTCAGTACCAGATCCAGTAGGATTTTCAACCTTTAATTACTGAAACAAAAACTGCAAAAATACGAGAAGATACGTAAAGACGCTTTATACGTACTGATAGAAAACAAAGGGGATTAGTGCCTGTAAATATATCCTATGCAAGCAAAGATTACGCACACATCTACGGCAACCTTTTTTGAACCTCGATTATGCAGTTGAAGATCTAATATAAGATTATACCTATAACCCTATCAGTTCCCATTTAAGCCCCAAAAATTACCTTTACAGATGTAGTTGGGTAAGGGAATAAGGAGACTTGAAGTTAACAATGAATCTTATTTATATTCCATTACGACTTCAGCATTAGTCAATTCACCTACAAATTTGTATATAGACGTGGAATTCTCTGGCAATTCATAATAAAATAATACGGGTAAACCTAAATGTCGAGGATAGGGATATCGAATCAATAAATGATATAGAGAACGATAATGAACTGGATATATAAATTTGTTGCTGGAAATTCACATGAAATTTATTGTTGGTCAATAGCATTGTTAATAGATGGGTTAGCCATCGGATTTGTAATTGCAATTGGTTATTTTTGGGACCAAGCATATCGAGATGGTTATGAAAAAGGATATAAAGATGCAAAGTCAGATGACCAGTAAAAGAGGATTTTGTCCCTTTCACGCATGAAAGAAACCGCGATGAGAAAATAGGAATATTACAAGGATATATAATGCATGTGTACCGACTTATTCTATACAAATTGTTTTTCTAAACATGTTCCAACCAGAATTTAAAATCAAGAAAATAATAAACATGAAATTTCAGATTAATGGCTCTTTTGCAATTCTACTTAATAGGTAGGTTTCAAATAAGTACAATATTTCCCCACTATCTGTCTTGATTTCGTTTACCTTACTTGTATTTTGAAGGTCCTAAAAATGGGTCGCGAGAAAATTGGGTTCTGCTTTAGATTTCGCTAGTGGTAGCTACATGGAGGTGGCAGATAAACCATCTCTGTATTTGATCAATTCGACTATCATAACAGATCAGTTGAAATGATAAACTAACCGGCCAAAGTCGTATGATATCCGAGAGCTACTCTATATTTTCCATTTTAGACTTTATAGTCAATCCTGATAATCATCTTGTTGAATCCAAAGCTGTAGATTGGAAGCAAAGAGGCTGGTATCATTTCCTAGATAGTTTTGCTAAAAGAAAAATAAGCATCTATATCAATTGCCAACCAGAAGAAGAAGGCAGTCAGAATAACCGCTCTGATTTGGATCTGTGGATTAGTGCTGATGATTGGCAAATGATAGCCAGTAGCTTCTTCGACGTGATAAATAAAGTGAGGATCTACAAAACGGATCTAACCGGGGATCAAATTAATCTATTGATGAACACGTATCGAAGATACCAGATACACTGCCTATAATTTGTTACCAGTTGAAACCTGAACGCTGCATCTTAACCGGACTTTTTCCTAGTACTGATGATAAGTTTGCGAATGTCCACAGAGTTCAATACGGTAATTTTCTTCTATAGTAAGCGGTACTATATTACTTTTTGGTTTACTTCCTCCTAAACGGTCATTCAGATTGCGCAAAAGATACGAAGGCTTGAGTTTCGGAGGTAGTTCTTTCTTTTTTGGGTGTCCTTCAATCAATTGTACTACTCAATTGGTTTTCTCTTCTGTTTCGTTTCCAATACCATTATTCATTGATATAATTGTAGTTTCGTAATTTTCTCGGTAGCCGATTACCTCTTAAAACACTCAATAAATAGCCTAATTTATTTTGGTTATTTATACTTGTTAACTCATGCTGACTAGCTATCAATGGTGCTGACTCGTTTTTTAGGTAATTGTTTGTCTGGATTAATTTTCTTTTACTAAAGTTCTATATTTCGTTATTAGACAATCTTGCTCTGGATGTAACAGAAAATAATATCTCTTCTCATTTTGTTGTATTGATCTCAATAACTCCAAAGTTTCATGTTCGGATCGTGCATAGAAATCAACAAAAGAGATTAGTAATGCCTTGGAAGGACAGACCTTTTTACATTGTAATTGGTGTTACTTTATTATCATGTTTTCATTTTGGTTCTGGTTAAGCACTAAACCGGCTCACGCCGATGGTTATCTCAATCGGGACAAAGCAGACAAATTTGAGTCCATTAAAATGGTTTATTTCGTGAACAACCCTCTAGGTGGAAAAGAAAAACACCTTGAGTGGGTCAAATAAATTGGACTGGAATTAGTCCCTAAATAGGTCGCAAGAATCAGGTCCTATGACAACTTTGAATGTGGCCCCACATCGATTAGTTGAAATAGAATTCAGCAGCATCGAGGATGTGCATGAGCATCAAAGGAATCCTGAATTGAGGGCTATCATAGAGGATATGAATAATCACACCTCAAGTTTCCGAAGGATATAGGTTCATTCAAAGAAGTGATTACGTCAAACTTAGCCCTCAATTTAATCTTTGAATTAAGGAAATTAATATACTGCTATGTACCTGAAAGTATCTCGTAATTTTCTATTGCTAATATAGAGATTGATTGGATGTGAGATAGTTGACCCAGAAAATATACCTTTGTATATCATACAACGCATAAAAATATGCCTAGCAGTTGCAATTGGGCAGTAAACAGCAAGTAGCAATAGTTTTGGATTTTTCGCCTGGTATAGGAACAATCGGAAATTAAATTGATGACAACCTGACTAAACCAGACCGATGGTTTAATCCCGATACTTGTCAATTTAAAAATTACAATAAGGGGACTCGTCTTTATCTCTTTTAATCAGACACCGAAACTTTTGTACATGTATGTATCACTACATTTTCCATATATTTTGTGTTGTTCGGTCGATTTTTGATAATAATTAGATAATTAAAAAAAGTAATAAAATTTTGCTATGATGCTTCCAGCTCATCTACTATCTGGTATGGTTTGTATTCATTTAGGACAAATGTCGATCAAGCGTAAGAACGGTATGCTAAGATGGTCAAACAACCTTCCTGAATGGACATGGTTATCAATAGGGTTAGGTTATGCGTTTCTATCCCACGCGGTGATCGATACTTTAGCTATTTTTACTTACCACGATTGTAGTCCTTCGGGTTCTTTATTTTCTCGTTCTGTATTTTGGGGTTGGATGCTAGGCGCTATTATCATCCTTGTTTGGGGGGTGAAGGTAGATATACACTACGGTTATGGTATGCTAGTATCCACAAGCTATGATCTCTGGGATCACTATCTTCTACGCTTCGTAGATGGAGTTTTAGATGGATTTCCTGAAGGATTCATGGGTCGTTATACCCACCGTTTCAAATCACTCCAGCTGCACCAATTGGAATGGTTAATATTGGATAACCTATTCAGTGGTGTGGATAGACACTACGGAGACCCAAGATTTCTAGTAGTGGAACTTATGTTTGTTGCAATCTTAATATTGAGCTTAAGTTATTTACGTCGATCAAGACCTTTAATGTCAAAAAAGTAGTATTAAAAACATATAAAATTTTATAAATAATACTCATCAAAACTTAAGAGATCAAAGCTGGCATTTCAGTAGTCTTTGATCTTTTTCCTTCATACTTATTCTCTTCTTGGTAGTCATCACACCAAGATTTTTTATCGACCAAAAATGTTTTACTCTTGTAATCTTTCCCGATAACAAGACTGTCCTCAAATATGTAATATAATATATTGTTATTTTTTAGAAATAACTGTGCTGTGGAAGACTAAATCCATTCGACATCTTGACAACTTACTAAATAGGCATACATTTCTCTGTTATAAAATCTGAATAGCAAAAGACACATTTAACTGCTTTCTATTCAACGATTTATTCAGAATAATCTCGTTTTAATTCAATTAATATCTGATTTTCATATTCAACAAATCCAGCTTCCTAGCTAAGTTTCATCTCAATAAGGAAATTATTCACCATTATGCCAAATAATACCTCTGCAGTACGTGTGTCTTTTTTGATATTAGATCGAAATAGGTTTGGGCCATGGAAATTGATATTATGGAATGTTGGACTATGTATTTGGCTAACAAGTGGCAATTCATCAGCTGAGGTACTCTCAAGTAGCAATATCTTTTATAATCCAAATCAGGTTCAGATCATTGACTTACAAATCTCCGATCATCAGTTACAAAAAATGAAGTCAGCACTTCCTAGGCGAATTTACGTTCCAGCTACCTTTCAGTGGGCCGGTCAAACTATTGAAAATGTCGGTGTCCGCTACAAAGGTAATAGCTCATCACACCCGCATCAAAAGCATAAACGTGGTTTCCTCATTAAGTTTAATGAATTTGAAAAAGGACAATCTTTTCTTGGATTGAAGCGAATATCACTCGATAATGGAATTCAATTTGGTAGTTTATTTAGTGAACGGTTGATTACGTCAATTCTTCGTCAGCTAGATGTCAAAGCCTCTCGATCTAACTATAGTAAACTATATTTGAATGGAAAATACCAAGGGGTATACGTCAATGTTGAGCGTATTGATAGAGTCTTTATCAAAAATGAATTAGCTGATGGTGGATCTTTATATAAAGTTGATATATTTGACCGATCAAGTCTGTGGTCAGCTAATTTAGGCCCCATGCCACCAGAGACGGATGCCAATCCGATAGCTTTTGAGCCGAAATCGAAGGCGGCTAATCAGCAGAATGCTATGGATGTCATTGACTTGATAACTAAGATCAACGAGACGACCGACAATGATTTTGCTCAAGTTATAGAATCGATAATCGATCTGGATGCTTTTCTAAAGACAATGGCTGTCATGTTGTTTTCTGGGGCCTTTGACCAACTAACAGGTACCAATCCACATAATTATTATTTGTACTGTCCCCCCATGAGTAACCGTTGGCATTATATTCCTTGGGATTTGGATGTCGGGTTTGCAGACAAAGCCTTCGGTTATATTCCAGTAATTGACGGTTGGCATGCTGGCTGGCCATTAATCGGTAGCTCACCCTCTCCACTAATCCAGCGAATTGTCAACAATCCAGAACTTCTAGCTCGTTACCGAAAAATAGCTGACACGATCCTAGAAAATTACTTTCATCCTGATAAGCTGCTACCTCAAGTCGACATACTGTATGAGCAAATCTTAACTGATTTAGAAACGGATCCATTTCCAGACCGTCGGGCTACCAACAAACAAGATCAAGGTTACAATTATATTGTTCAATCGATTAAGGATTTTATTTGCTTGAGATACAAAACTGCTCGTAAGCAATTGGATGAACCAGGAAATCGACCACCGCTAGTTCCCATTCGCCCACCCTCTCATCAACGGAGAGGTCCTAAACCAGGACCACCTTCAGCAAATGCACCAAGTAATCTACATTCTGTATCAGTCTCTCGCGCGTCAGTTAGCCTAAAATGGACTGATAACGCTACTAATGAAGGAGCATATATCTTACAAAGAGCAGAGGGGAAAGACAATCATCCATTCCATAATCATATAGGACAATTTTCTGCTGATGTTACCACTGCCCATGACAAGCAAGTTGTTCCTGGTAGTACATACCGTTATCGTGTTTATGCTCTATGCCCGAGTACGTCCGGCCCCAAAGGTACTGGATTATCTAATACTATTACTGTTCAGATACCATCTCGATCTAGCGAATAGAAATTTGTAGTTTATAAGATTTATTTGTTTCCTTTTGCCTCTTGAATCGATCTAAACTTACTTCTCGACATTTTTTATGTTTGTCTCTGATACGGTTCTAATTCGAATAAGGATAAAATCAAATTTGTAGAGGATCTGCTTCTATACGCCAAAAAATCTGCAAATGATTCTCATACTGGTCTCGATTTTGTTATGTTCTTGCAATTACATGATAACGATCGGCCACCCGATATTGGTTTTTTATTGTCTAGGCAACTAACCTCATTACGGGGATGTTTCCTTGGGAAAAGGAAACACTTCTAGAAGCGGTAGTTCTGTTTTCAAAATTACTATCTAGCTGTTTTGGTGTAGGAGGGCCAAGGTGGAAGGTTCGAAAAGGTTTTAGAAGTCCCATAAGCAAATAGACCGATGGACAATATCAGTAAAATAGTCCGAATTTATAGGTTACGATCGTGAGAAAGTGCGCGGTTTGCTTGTTAATTGATCTGTTCAGTTAGACTGACTTACTTAGTTATGATGGCATTCTCTACATAGAACTGGATAGCACAACGGACACTAATATTGTTTATTTGAAGAACGGAGGACAAATAAAAAGAACGGTCGTAGAGCAAAATCCTCAGCAAGTAAAAATTGAAGTTGATCACAGTATAGGGGGTAAAAACAAAAATTACTTGGTGGAACCTAGCAGAGAAGGAGCGATGTTATCGTTTATTCTGCTGATAGGTTTAAGAAAGTGGAAGTTAGTTCGTCAGAAGAAAATACCAATAGCTTTTGGAAAGAAAATTGGAAAATAATCATAGGTTTTGGGTGCGGTTGTATAGTAGTAAGCGTTCTATATGTACCACTTGTTTATATGGTGTATGATGTAGACAACACGACAGATTAAGAAGACTTACTCAGCTTTTACCGTAGCACTTCGATGTGCATGTTCATTACTTGCATTTTTTCCTCATCACGAAGTTGCACTATCTTTCCGGTAGACCCTTTTGCAGTGTGCTTGAAATCTCGAACTGCAAAAAGGATGTCTAAATCTAGGAAAAATATAGTTAAAAAGACTGAGGGATGGTTACTACATTACTAACGTCCGATAAGAGACATTATTATATATTATTACATCAAATTGTGAAACGATTAACTTGGGTCTTTATAATTGTTTTTTTGATGTCGATTGGCCTGGCGCTTAGCCAAGGGGAGAAACCGTCTGAAGAGTCGAAGTCGCTCTTTGGTCTGGATAACGTCATAGATATCCACATTTGGATCGAACAGGAGGAATGGACCAAGTTACAGCCACCCAAGGGAACGAAAATGGACTTCGATTTAGCGATCAAAGGCGTGATGGTGGATGCCTGGACCGGTGGTCATTTTCGTAGTGAGAAATCGACAAGGCCTGGGGTAGCCGGATATTTAGGTGTCGATCACCAATACGGTCAAGCGAACCTCACGATCAACGGCCAAACGATTAAAGGTGTCGGCCTGCGTTACAAGGGTAACGGGACATTCTTTGCGTATGTTGAAGATGATGTGACAAGGCGATTATCGTTCAAGATCGATTTCAACGAATACGATGATGAACTGGAGTTCCACGGTCTAAATAAGATAAGCCTCAACAATGGATCCCTGATACGTGAACCATTGTCCTATGAATTGTTTCGCGAGGCAGGGATCTACTGCTCTCGGGTCGGATACGCGAAGGTCAGCCTGACCATCCCTGGCAAAATCGATCGTCGACCACATGGGCTCTACACGATAATTGAGCAGGTGGACAAGCGGTTCCTCAAGGACCGTTATAGCTCAGCGAAGGGACTATTGATGAAGCCAAGCACCTTTGGAGCATTCCGGTATTTTGGTGAGGAATGGGATGAGTACCAAATCGGATTTGTCCCTAAAACTAAGCCGACAGAAGAACAAAAACAGCGTGTCATCGAATTCTCGAGGTTAATACACAAATCCGAGGATGATTCTTTTGAAGAACAGGTAGAGGAATATCTCGATGTTGATCAGTTCCTCAGGTTTATAGCCGTAAATGTGTTACTTGCCAACCTCGACAGTTTTCTTGGCGGTTCCCAAAACCACTATATTTATCTTGATCCAGCATCGAACAAGTTTCAGTTTTTTCCATGGGACATGGATAGTTCGTTTGGCGTGGCCGAATGGAATGGAACGCCGGAGATGTGTCGGGAAATGAGCATCGATCATCCTGGTGGGAAAGGTCATACAATAATTGAGCGCGTATTGAACATCCCGCGTCATAGACAAACATATCATAATTATTTGGATACCTATCTGAATACCATCTTCGATGAAGAAAAAATGTACCAGCAGATTGAAAGAGTCGGAGACTTTGTTCGGCCACTAGTCAAGATCAATGGTAGTAGGGCAACTGATGGCTTTGACGCGGTACTAGTCGAAAAGCCGAACGATTTGGAACAACAACCGTTGAAGTACTTTGTGACCAGGCGGCGTGCGTCGGTACGTCGGCAGCTTGATGGAGAATCAGAAGGTCATATTCTATTTGATAATAATAAGCCACCGGACTGGAGAAAAATAATTGGTTTGGACTGGTGGGAAATAATTGGGCGCCTTATCAAAAAGAATACGGTCTTCCGTTGGGGGCTTGTGATACTATCGGTCTTGTCGCTTAACTCTTCCGCGTGGATTTGGGGTGTAATGGTCGGCTTACGTAGTAGCATTTTGTGGGGGATTTTGAATATGTTTTTCTATCCGTTGACTCCTGTCATATATGGTTTTGGAGTTCAGAAAGAACTGGGGCGTCGTTCGGCCATTTGGTCAATATTCTGTTTCGCATGTTTTATGGCGTTGATTTTGACAGCGATCGCTATGGGATCCGACTGATAGAGAGTCATATCCGTGAGTATATCTCGGAAAATTCCAAACGAACTTGTGTTTATTTTGGTGATACTGAGGAAATGGAAATGATCGGTAATAAAGGTAAACAAAGTATAGGAGATACTGTCTTCCCGAATGTATTTGTGATTAATGTGCTTTTTTAGGAAACGATAGAAAAAATAGCTAACCGAAAAACGTCTGACAGGTTTCATTTATCAGACGTTTTTTATACGGTCAAAACTGGGTTGATATTTTGGGGTTGAGACTCCCATAGAAGAGGTTGGGGCAATCTTTTTCTCAATAGATTGTCCAATTTACTAAACTAATAGTATCTAGTAGAATTCTTACGCTATATATACACTGTAAAAACTAACTTTCATCACTCCACACATCAAATATGTGTCTGATTACAGACCTTGAAAAACTAGGGACTAGACTTGTTACAAATTTTTTTCCAGATAAGAAGCAGTATCTCTAATCGTAGTCTCTACTGGGATAGGATCAAAATCTAAAATCTCTCTGGCTTGATAGGTATTCAAAAAATAATCATGGCCCAGGATTGGGATAGTGGGCTTCATACTCGAATCTACTAACGAAATTAGTTTCATCATAAAATTTGGTGCAACTTTATTTGGGGCTTCATAGCCAAGATCTCGTACTTGATTGCAAAAATTTATCATCCAAGCTGGCTCATTGGTAATTAAGAAAGGTTTACCTACGGCATCATCAACTTTTAAAGCAGAAACATGCATCTTGGCAACATCTCTAATGTCCACGAATGGTATTTTCATGTTGGGAACGACCGGCATTTCTTTTTTGATGATCATCTTAAAAAAACAAGTGAGGTCGATTTTAAATGATTACCTATTCCTGGCCCCCAAACAACTGATGGGTTGATCGATGTCAACTTAATTTGTTGATTCTGCTCTGCAAGCTCCCACGCCTTTTTCTCTGCCAGTGTTTTACTTTTTGTATAATCATCGATGTCATTATGGTTTATATTCGACCAGGTAGATTCGTCATAGTGAGTTTCATTAAAATTTCCGAACCGTATTGCAGCATTAGATGAAGTCATCACAACTCGGTCAATACCGGACTGAGCTGCAGCATTTAAGACTCTAGTTGTGCCTCCAATCGCAGGGATTAGAATATCGTCGGAATTCTTAGGTGCCTTCGCAGGAAATGGAGAAGCGACATGCATTATGGCGTCACAACCAGAGACGGCCTCATCCCAACCTTCGTCTTGGGTCAAATCAGCTTTTATAAAATCAATATCAATTGTTTTATTGAGGTGCTCTTCCAAGTCAGTCTTTACTTGACTCGATTGGTTTGTGTTTCGCAATGTACTTTTTACTTTATAACCATCTTTAATGATTTCAGCTATAGTCGCCATAGCTACAAAGCCCGCTGCACCAGTGACACAGACTTTTTTCATAGGTTTTCTCTTTTATTTGTTATTTACCGTTTTATATTTAATTGTTTAATACTTGAAAATATCCCGATCAATGCAGGTAATTAAAAAATTATTTCGATGTTATTTGATTGTTCTTATATCTAGATTCTTTGATCTTGAGAGTTACTAGTTTCCCACCTATCTAAGTACCCAAAGAGATAGATCTTAAAACTAACAGTATAAAAAAAGAGGTGAGGACATCTAATACAAAAGTAGTCTACCTAGCGGATAGGCCGAGTTAAATATTGATGTCAATGATATGCTAAGAAAATTTGATCAATAAATTGAAAAGAAACAAGGAACAGAAGAACGGGTACCAACTGATAATGATACTCGTCCCACTATCCCGAACACGGACTATTTTTTGCGCAGTTTTGGCTTCTAAATTAATCTTACGCAATAGGATGACCTGATCCCGTTTGGAAAATTTATTAGAGTTTATTTTATTTAGACAGTAATTAATCTGAGATATCTGTTGCCCCTGTCTCTGCGGTATAGATTTTTCCATCCTTAAATGTGAAAAATCCTAGAACAGCCTGCTTACTACCATCACTAAATGTAACAAATGAGTGCTCCACCCCTACCTCTTCATTTTCATATAGAGTTCTAACTTTTTCTCTTTTGATATCTCCGCTCATCACCCAACTGATTAATTCAGATTTGGAAATCGTTACACCCTGAGAATAATTAGTGAATTTAAAACCATCATGGAAACACTCATTCATCGTTGATTCATCCAGTGAGTCGACTGCTTGTGAATATTTTTCTAAGAGAGACATAATCCCAACCTTTTATTCTTTATCATTTTTGACTCTACTCTCAAATTTTCAAGGAAATATGAATATAAGTTGTTAATATGTATACTTGGATATAAATAGACTAAACAATTGTGCAAGGAAAGAAAACAAGAAACGGCGATTGAGTTATCGTTCACAGCAACTCAAATACTCGTTAGAATCAGGACCAGTAGAATTAGCTACTTTGAGACAGTTATTGAAACAAGAGCTACAAGAAAATAAGACTGCACCTAAAGAAGCTTCACATACACTGATAGAAAGGGTTCAAGCTTATAGTAACCTTCTTGTAATTAGACTATTGAACGTCTTGAGTAGGTAAAATGACTGTGATGGAAATCATTCTTTATCAGATCAATACAACAATATGATTGCAGAAATTTATATGGTATTAAAAGTTGTAAAACCATTTAATTAGTTTTTCTGTACAAAGTTGGTAGATAAAGTCGGATAAGGTCATTATCAGACACTGTTCGGATTTTAAAATATTTAAGAATCTTTATCCAACTGGGATTTGAAGTAATACTGCAATGATGGAAAAAGACAGAAGGCGAATGTAAACCCATATAAAGTTATTATTGATTATCCATACCCGTACCATCTATATTATCGAGCATATCTACAGCCTATTGGCGTATCAATAAAACAACCTTAACCGCGAATTAGTAGTAATTCGTTGAGTCTATATTTCATTTTTGGTCTTCAAATCACACAATATTAATTATTCCGCAAGGCTTCAATGGGAGACATTTCCGCCGCCTGACTCGCAGGATAGTAGCCAAACACAACACCGACGATTATCCCTGCCAACACTGCGATCAGCATCGACTCTAAAGTAATTATCGCAGGCCATTCAAAATCTAATCCGCCATCTAAAATTTCACGCCCTCCCCAGCTACCGACTTGATCATCTCCGTCATTACTTGTCATTAAGTAACTGGCTCCCCAAGATGCCACTCGACCAGCACTTGCCCCAATCATTAGTCCTAACCCACTACCCAGAAGGCAGATCATGACAGCTTCGCTAAGGAACTGCAACCGAATTTGATAGCCTTTGGCTCCCAAAGCCTTACGCAAGCCAATCTCAGGTACACGTTCGTATACCGAAACCATCATAATATTCAAAATACCAATTCCACCTACAATGAGTGCAATTGATGATATCGCCAGCACAAATAACTCGATGATACTAAGAACTTGTTTAAATAAATTGATCTGTTCCTGAACTGACGAAATTTGATAAAATTTTTCTTCTCCATATCGCCATCGGATAATCGTTTTGACCTCTTTGATAGCCTGATCCAAGTGTTCTGGTGTTTGAGCCTGCACCAAAATGGCGTCGATCCGTTTTGATCGTTTTGAGCTCTGGTGATATTGTTTTGCCGTGGCGTGAGGGATGTAGACAATATTATCCCGGTTTCCACTTAATCCCATACCACCGCCCTGTTTTTCTATTACACCAACAATGGTATAACGATTACCGAAGATCTTTAGTTCCCAGCCTATGGGATTGAATCCACCAAAGAGGTCTTTCATTATTTCGCTACCGATGACACAAACTTTATCCAGGAAATTTACATCAGTATTGGATAAAAATCGACCATATTGTGTGGATAAGTTTTGCACCAAACCCGTTTCAGCTGAAGATAACCTAATCTGAGCATATTTTTGCTTTCCGTTGACACGTAGGCTCTGATTCCCCCAAGGTTCAGCCGGAACAGCTACTTTAACTGATGGGCACCGATTTTGGATAAAGTCCATGTCCGCAGTAGTGAAGTATTTATTACTGGTGTTCCTGCGCCATTTACCACTCTCGGCATCTTGAATCCATTCCGACCAACGGAGGTCAAACGTACTACCAGCTTGATTCATTTCAACATCTAGCAATTGTTTGCCTCCGGCAGCTAGAGACATAATTAATACTACGCCGGCCACACCAGCCGTCACACCCAAAACTGTTAGGAAGGTACGAAATTTATTTGCGCTTAAAATCCGCCAACAGATCAGGATGTGCTCACCTAACATTAATCATGCCTTTTTTATTCAAACCGCATGGCCTCGGTAGGTTGCAAACATGCGGCTTGATGCGCTGGATAGAGACCAGAACAGAGTCCAACAATGGTAGAGACTAGGAAGGCAACTAGTGCCGACTGAAAAGAGATGGCAAATGGCCAAGAGCCGTCTTTGACTATAAAAACACTGATAGCCCAGCTGGAGGCCAAAGAAATTAAACCAGCCAACATCGTGCCTATAATGCCACCAATAATACACAGAGATATCGATTCCAGTAATAACTGAAATCGGATGTCGTTTGATGTAGCACCGACAGCTTTGCGCAACCCAAACTCAGGCGTTCTCTGGGTGACTGAAACCAGCATTATGTTCATGGTGCCAACACCACCGACAAATAGAGAAATACTGGCGGCAAAACCCAACACTAGTTGAATGATCTGGCTGACCGTATCTATCTTATCCTGCTCCCGTACAGCACTATGAACTTCGAAATAGCGCAAGTTTTGGTCGCCAAACAGCCGCCGTAACATAAGTTCGGCTTCCGCTTCCGCTTGTGGTACTTGGCTGATCTCATGAGCATGTGCCATCAGCGTTAAATTCTGAAAGAATCTTTTACCAAAATAAACGGCTAATGTCGTTGCTGGAATTAAAACAAGTTCATCAACTAACCAACCCATCTGCTTGGTATAAGCAGTACCTTTCTCTTCTAGTACACCAACCACTGTAAACCGTATTTGTAAGGGGGCAGAAGCTGCTCCTAACCATTCTGCTGTTTCTGCGTCTTTAAATGAAAATTGGACCTCTTTCCCAATTGGATTCGAATTACCAAACAGGTGGCGACTTGCATCTTTGCCTAAGACACAGACTCTGGTGGCCTGATTCATATCATCGGGGTTAATAAATCGCCCAGATACTAGTTCCCAATTCCAGACTTGACGCAATGAGGGAGTTGTTCCGAGAATACCTCCACCACGAGACCTTCCCTGGTGAGATATCCTTACGCCAAATGAAAATAACAGACCGGACGCATTCTTAATCGAAGGGCAATTTTGCACAATTGCATCCATCTCATCCAACCATAAGTTACCCTGGAATGGGTTTTCCATCCAGTAATTGCCCGATTCATGCTGAACGTGGTTAGGTCGCTCTATTGTAAATATGGTTGCGCCAACGAAACGGTCCAGTTCATGGGAGACGAAAGTGCTAATGCTTCCACCGAGGGAGACGGTGAAAACAACGGCACCAATTCCAATCACAATTCCCAATGTCGTCAGCAAGGATCGGAACTTGTTCCGATTAAGGGCCTCCAGAGCCATCGGTAAGTTAGCAATAAATTTCATTAGTTCTGCGTATGTCTCACCGTCAGGTATTCAAATG
>JACLAC010010470.1_pt1 | contig 33419 bp, 31 predicted proteins | sample 8027881 | NCBI WGS metagenome assembly JACLAC01 (sample SAMN15725517, study PRJNA655200) | protist metagenome | isolation source: fluorescence activated cell sorting (FACS) single amplified genomes of... | place: Spain: Blaines Bay Microbial Observatory, Mediterranean Sea | collected 2016-01-19 | reverse complement strand
TGCACCAACTTTTATTTTTCGTACAGAACCAATTTCAAGATTCATACACTGACTAACAACTGCGGGGTCATATAAACAGACAAACGTATTCGTAAGCCCCTGCCTTTGGCACTCATGCAACAGAATTGTGCTGTCAGCTGGTCCTCCTCCTCCTGTATTATCTCCCATATCTAATAAGCAGACAGGACCTATTAAAGATTTACACCTTTTAACTGTTTCTTCCATGGGTTCCAATTCAGCTCGAAAGTCTCTTCGGTGTAGGGTTAGATATTCTGCTAGTGTATCTACATATTCCCGAGCTAACGATCGATTCCCATCGGTGACAACAATAAAAGCAGTTCCCATCTCATCTACGTCTGAATATGGAAATCCCAGCATGATGCTGTTAGTGAGAACCGTCGGGTGGTTTAACTGTTGGTCTGCTAGGTTATACAGTTGTAAACAAGGATTCATGTTTGTTTCTTGTTTTTGAATGTTTATAGCTACCGGCGGTCTAGCAATTTCCATCACTGGTCTGACCTCAGACTTCAAAGTTTCGATTAGTAAAGAGGCCGCTTGTCTTCCTATTTCAAACTGGTCGAGGTGAGGATTACTTCTGTATGCAATCAGGGCATTACAAGATTTAGCCATCAAGTCAGATAAATTACCATGTGGATCTAGTGTTCCAATAATTGGTATATTTGGCCCTAAAAAATCGCGTAATGTACGAAGCCAATATCCATCTGCATCCGGATATTCTGTTGAGACTGTGGCACCATGCGGAGCGACTAGTAGACCATCAATCGGACCGACCTCATCCAAAAGACTCAACATAGTATCAACAATACGTCTATAGGCTCGAGCAGTAATTGTTCCATAAGGAACTGCACGGGCTAACATGATTGGAATCGACTCAAATTCGTCTTTCACTTCATCTAAGACTGAAAAAAAACCTGATGTCTCATGGTTAGATTGACTCATTGTCCGGTAAAAATCATCCCTCTCTAGCAGACAATCATTTTCGAATGCTTGATAAGTGGTTGGAGATGAAATAAACGTATTGGACTCATGCAAAAATCCGATCACACCTATTCTTTTACGATTCCGCTTAGTCATGAACTGTATGAAACCTAGTGCTTACAGTACACCGTATTTCTTATAAGCTTCGGTAACCGACAGACCGTTGGTAATGGCATCACGGGTTATATTTTCCTCGTTCACTTTTTCCCAAGCTTTCTTGATAGCCTGATTTTCAATCTCTCTTGGAACTACCACCACTCCATCGCTATCAGCAATTACCAAATCCCCAGCACAAAAGGTCACACCTTCTATTTTGACAGGTTCATCTATTGACATGACACGTTGGCGATTCATACTGTCGTAAACGCTACGACCCGTAGCATACACTGCGAACCCAAGAGCTTTGATTTTAGCTGTGTCTCGAATGGAACCATGAATGATTGCTCCTACACAACCCCGATTCTTTGATGCAGTTGAGAGTAATTCGCCCCAAACTCCTGAGCGAGTTGATCCTTGGGCTGCACAAATCATTACATCATCGGGCTGGCAAGAATCAATGGCGAGTAACTCTAGCTCATACGGACATGGATCTTCAAAATCAATATCCTCCCACAGCGTCGTTTTGCAACGTCCAATCAGAACATCTTCAGAAGTCTGAGTTAACAAAGGAATTTTTGGTGATTGTTTTCTATAACCTAGCGCATCTAATGCATCTGATACGACTGCCGCATAAAGTTTTTCTCGCATCATATCCAAGGTGATTTCCAGTGGGAGCGACATTTCATTTCTCCGTATACAAAACTAACAGGTTTATTCGCATGAACCTAAGCTAAAAAGTAACCAATTCATATATGATAGACTCAATACAATAACTAAAATCAATCATCTGGTAAAGGTACAACAATTTCCCCCCAAAAGTTTTCGTTAATCTCTCTGTTATGAATTTTAGCTCCCAACCATGAACCGTATATGTTAGATAGGTAAAATACACTGCCAATCAGAGCAAATGACCAACCTTTAATTGATCGCTCTTGCTGATGCTGAAATCCATTGTAGCTTAGTAGACCAACGGCTGTAACGGTCGTTAATGTATTGAAAAAATCCCCTGGCCGACCGAGGTAAATTCGTCCTAATCCAGGAAAAAAAAATGATAAAGTTCCTGCTAAAAATGGGTTCTTAACTGGCAACTTTCTACCTTCTTGGACCAGAGATTGATAATAGCTTATTGTTTTATCCGAAGGTTTAAGGGTAATATCCGTGAAGGAAAAGTGTGTATGTGCCAGATCCCATTGTCCTAAAAACAGTCGGTTAATACCAAGCCAGATTTCCCTCTCTGTCCTCAACTTACTGGAAGTACTTGTAATTTTGTTAAAGGCGCTGATGGAACGAGTATAATCACCAAATAGAAAGTAAGTTTGACCGATTTCGGATTGCGCTATCCACCAATACTCACTAGCACGAGTGTTTATCTGCTGAAGATTTTTGTAGATAACAAGCGAATTCTCCAAACCCCCTGACTTTCGATAGCTGTCAGCTAGCTTGAACCCACAGTTTTTTAGACCAATCGGTCCCGTAGTAGATAAGTATCTTTGGTACTCGATAGTTGCTCGCTTATAGTCTCCCGTCTGATGTAGATGATCGGCAAACATAAGAATATAGTCAGGTGATTCGTAATCAATGTCCCCAATAAAGATTTGATTTTGTTGTGGTTTAACACCGAAACTGGCTAAAAAAAACAAGAATAACAGCAGAATATACTTTTGGCTTTCTAACACGGTATTTATTTATCTGACACGGAAAGTTACAAGATCATATGTTGGATCGGTGTACTTCCACTAAGTCAGACGAGGTGGGTTAAGACATGTTTTGTAGGGAATTTTCACGAATCAATTTCAAAGTCTTCCTACTTCGACCGATTTTCTCGCAATAAGACAAATATATCTCAAACGCAACCGTGTGATTTTTATCCTCGATTGCTTTTGAGTAATTAATTTATTAGGCAATTTTTTTGGATGGAGCAACAAGGCATAAGAAAGTAATAAACGTTACTAATCTATCGATCACTGTATTAAAGTAAGAATCTGACCCGATTTGTAGATTGTTATAAGACTAAGATTTCTTTTCTCCATTTAGATAATTAACATATACGATAGTCAAAAGTGTTTTTGATTCAACAATCCGTTCTCAAGTTTGCTGCACATCCAAAAATCGGTCAATTTTTTGATAGAAAATCAATCAAAAAAATCAAACCATCTTCTATATTCGCTGCGAGTATGGCAAACAGTTAGCGAAAACCTATTGTGTTGGAAAATGTCAGGTCGATTCGGCACTTACTTCCTGAGTTTTTTTATGACTGTCTTTCTGCTATAATGCCTTATCCAAACCTACTCATGATTAGGTACTCGACCCAAGTATACGTCAAGTGAGAAAAATTATGAATAAAAAACGTGTAATGATTGCCCGTCAAACTGGGAAAATAACGCTGATTGAAGGCCCAATTCCGGAAATTAAACCTGGCAGTGTGCTGGTCCGTGTCCATAACTCTTTAGTTAGTCCAGGTAGTGAAGTTGGTGGCTGGCGGAATCTACATAATCAAAAAGTGGCAGAGTCGGAGCCTAGACCTTTCGGATATGCTAATGCTGGTATAGTAGAAGAAGTAGGAGATGGCGTGAGTCGATTAAAAGTCGGTGATCGCATCGCTTGTATGGGAGCCGGCTATGCTCTTCACTCTAATTACACAGTAGTACCTCACAACTTATGTGTACCTTTGCCTGACAATGTAACCTTTGCTCAAGGAACTTACGGTCATTTAGCCGCGACCGCTGTGCACGTTTATCGAAGAGGCCAATCAGGGTTTGGCGAATTTGCGTCCGTGGTGGGTTTGGGAGTGTTAGGCCAACTTTGTGCAATGATTTATCAAATGGCAGGTTGTTTGGTCATCGGCTGGGATGCGATCCCTTTCCGAACAAAGATGGCTAATAACTGGGGAATCGATGCTATTGCCACCTCAGGCCAGGAAGATGAAGTAGAGTTGACTCAGAAATTCACTTCACACCAAGGTTTAGATACTGCGGTAATAGCTTTTGGTGGTGATGCTAACCAGGCTATACAAAAACTTCAAAAATGTTTCAAATCTTCTCCTGATGGACACTTGATGGGCCGGATAATGATCCCTGGAGGGGCCTACTTTGACTTTCCACGTTCGATTACCAACATGGATATTTGTCGAGTTGGTCGGACCGGATTTGGTTACCACGATGAAGCCTGGGAATTTGGAAATGACTACCCTCCGGTTGTAATGCGATGGACCACTCAAACTAATCTCAAATTATGTATGCGTCTAATTTCAGAAGGTAAATTAAACGTTGGCACTTTGACTACACATACTATTGCATTGGAACATGCTGAGTCTGAAATGGCCGAAATCATCCAATATCCAGACAGTATGCTTGGTGTTATCTTTGAAATGAGCAGTTGGTAAAAATGCTATATTGACTAACGGATGGAGCAAATTAATGGAACAAAAAATGATGGACTACTTGTTCGATTTGCAAGGTTACTTGGTATTGGAAAATACTATTTCCGTAGAAGATCTAAGCGAGATGAATCAATGGATTGACGATCACTGGGAGTATGTAGAACAACCTTGGTTGCCAGAATCAGATAATCGATTACGAGACCGATTTAGATGGATTGGTAATATACAGACTCATACTTACAATATTGAAAACGGTGTCAACTTTCAAAATATTATTGAGGGAGGGGCCGTTTTTGAAAGGTTGATTGATCATTACAGTTGGATTGAACTGATGCGCCGATATATCAATTCTGAAGTCAATGGTTTGTCAATACATGAGAATTTTCTCAATGTTCGGGGTCAGGGCGGTTATATTCATATCCATTGTGGTGGTCATGTACCACTGAGTTATTTAACCTTTCGGCAAGAAAATACTGGCGAATGGATGGTTGGTCAAATAAATTTACTTCTAGCACTAGAGGATATCGGTCCGGGAGATGGTCCCCCAGTATTAGTGCCCGGTAGCCACAATTGTACTGAGATACACCCTCGCTTAGAAGCAAACGGAAAAGGATTAGTATATGATGGTGTAACCGGTTTGCCTGCCGGTACGGCCTTAGCCACAAAAGAGATTTATTTGAAAGCAGGGGATGCGGTCATGTTTACTGATGCAATCACCCATGGTTCAGCAAAGCGAGTCAATCTAGGTTATCGTCGAGCAGTCGTTTACCGGTATTCGCCTCGTTTCGTACGTGAGCGGTTTAACCTACCCCATTCGGATCAACTATTATCCCGATTGACAGCGGATCAGCTTGACATAATTCAACCTATGAAGCCACAACGCCCCCCTCAATCCGTTTAATAGGAGTAGAGTATGCAAACCGATATATCATCAGATATCAATACTAACTCTTCACCTTCACAACTAAAAATCACTGATGTCCGTTTGGTTCAGGTTTCCACAGGTGGACCGATTCTAAAAATTGATACTAACCAAGATATTTATGGTTTGGGTGAAGTCCGAGATGGTGCCAGCATTACTTACGCTTTAATGCTAAAAAGTCGTCTACTGGGTCAAAACCCCTGTCAAGTCGATAAAATTTTTCGGCAAATTAAACAGTTTGGCCATCATGCCCGGCAAGGTGGTGGAGTTAGTGCGGTTGAAATGGCCCTAATGGACCTAACGGGTAAGGCTTATGGGATACCATGTTACCAGTTAGCCGGTGGCAAATTCAGAAATCGAATTCGTTGTTATTCTGACACTCCCGTCTTGAATGATCCTGTCGAAATGGGACAAAAGCTAATAGAAAGAATACAACGTGGCTTCACTTTTTTGAAAATGGATGTTGGAATTGATCATTTGCGAAACATATCAGGAACTTTGTCTGCACCAACTGGTCACCTCGATGATAGTAACCTTATGCACCCCTTTACTTCCATTCGAATTACTGATAAAGGAATTGATATTTTAGCAGACTACGTAGGAACTGTGCGCCAAATTATAGGTTACGAAGTACCCTTAGCTTTGGATCATTTCGGCCATATCGGAGTAGATGATTGTATTCGGTTAGCCCAGGAATTGGATCAGTACAACTTAGCCTGGCTGGAAGATATGATTCCATGGCAGTTTACAGAACAATACGTTCGTTTATCGAATGCTTGTACCACTCCAATTTGTACTGGAGAAGACATTTATTGCAAAGAAGAGTTCATTAAATTGTTTCAGGCACAAGCTATATCTGTCGTCCATCCTGATATTGCCAGTTCGGGTGGCATTTTAGAAACCAAAAAGATCGGAGATCTGGCCCAAGAATATGGTATTTCCATGGCTCTACACATGGCTGGCACCCCAATTTGCGCCATGGCCAGCGTACACTGCGCCGCAGCCACAGAGAATTTTTTAGTCTTAGAGAATCATTCCGTTGATACGCCTTGGTGGGATGAACTTGTCATTGGTCTACCTAACCCAATCATCGAGGACGGTTATATTACAGTACCAGATACGCCTGGGTTGGGTATTGAGTTAAACGAAACAGTGATCAAGGAACACCTTCACCCGAGCCGGAAGGCTTACTTTCCATCAACCCCTGAATGGAATGAGGAACGATCTCACGATCGACTGTGGAGTTAAGCAACTAGCTAATCATGTTATTTGAAGTATTTGATGAATTGTAATCGCTAGTGGAGAATCATCGCTCCAAAGAACAGACCGGGTATAGCCGAAACGGTCAGAACCAACCAAGGAGTATACTCATTTCTTTCAGGTAATTCGACCTGTTGGTAGAGACGCTGACAAATTTTAATAATGATAAAAACATACCCGAAGACCATTATTAGGCCAACCAGATCCCGTAACGGCTGAATCCAACTATTTTGTTGGACGATCGCGTCAATTGCAGGCAGCCTAGCAACCATAATTTGATAAATGATCATAGACGCTTCACCGAAAAGATTCCAGATAAAACCAGCTAAAAAGCCCAAGATTAATGCTTTTTTTGTCTGATCAAACGTCATTGAGACCTCTTGCGCTCCATCTAACCAGTGTAACAAAGTTAATCAGTCTAGTCAAACAGAATACGGTGAATTCGTGATCTTGACAATACGCTTCTAACCATGTGATAATTTAGTCCTTGTTCAATGGATTATCTACAACATAAAATACAGGAGAAGTTGAAAATGAGTACTCCAATACCCCGAATTGGGGACGATGCACCCGATTTTAAGGCCGTAACTACACACGGTGAGATTACCTTTAGCGAATGGCAGGGTAATGACTGGGTGGTCTTGTTCTCTCATCCGGCTGATTTCACGCCAGTCTGTACGACTGAACTGACTGAGTTCGCTAGACGTAACGATGAATTTGCCGCTCGAAACGTAAAGCTTATAGGTCTGAGTATTGATAGTATTCACTCACACTTGGCTTGGACACAAAACATAAACCAGAATCTAGATGTTAAAATTCCATATCCACTAATTGCTGATTTGGATATGTCAGTTGCCAATAAATATGGTCTGATTCATCCTGGAGAGAGTTCAACGGCTACGGTCCGAGCAGTTTTTATCATTAACCCGGAACGAAAAATACGAGCTCTAATCTATTACCCTTTGACCAACGGACGCAATATTGATGAAGTAGTTCGCCTAATCGATTCTTTACAAACATCGGAAGCCAACGCTTGTGCTACACCTGTTAACTGGGAGCAAGGCGATAAAGTAATTGTTCCACCACCAAAAACCGAGGACGAAGTGATAGACCGATTGAACAGTGATCACGAGAAAATTGATTTCTATTTGATGAAGAGAGATCTATAACGACTGGCTAAAATTGGCTAACTGATTTATTCACAAAGATGTTGGATAGACACAACTGACGCGGTGGTTATCCAACGTCCACTCGATATGATACATCTTACCCGATATATTGATTTTGAAGCCTCGCATTACTACTACCTTCCAGAACTCAGCGAAGAAGAGAATCGCCGGATTTTTGGAAATAAAGTCAATCAACATGGACACAACTATAGTGTACATTTAACCGTTGGTGGTAAAATTCAATCATCCGATGGTATGGTCATTAATATTAAGGATGTGGATAAGCTAATTCGCTCCTATATAAACCAACACTATGATCACAAACAGATAAATCAACAACATCCGGTTTTCTCGGCTGATCCACGCATTCAACCAACCCCAGAAAACATTGCTATTGAATTGTGGCGTGCGACCAGTCAGGATTTAGCGACCTTGGGTGTCAACATGCATGCAATCAGGTTGACTGAAGAAGAACGGACATATGTTCAATATTATGGAGTTGAACCTATGATTCATTTAACTCGTACTTACGAATTTAGTGCCGCTCACCGTCTACACAGCTCAGAGCTCAGTGACGATGAAAATACAGAAATATTTGGAAAATGCAATAACCCAAACGGGCATGGGCACAATTATGTGCTTGATGTTACATTATCCGGCGAGGTGGATCAGAGAACAGGTCTGCTAGTACGAATAGTTGATTTGGATCAAGTAATTAACAAGAAGGTTTTTGGTCGTTTTGACCACAAACACCTCAACCTAGACACAGTCGAGTTTCAGAATCTGAATCCTACCTCAGAGAATTTTGTTCGAGTGCTTTGGGAGCTAATAGAATCGGATATCCTTTCACTTTCTCCTAGTCGTTCCGTGCGTTTACATCGACTTCGACTTAAAGAAACGCCCAAAAGCTTTTTTGACTACTATGGTGACTAACCTATCCAGTCATAGTAAACAAATAATCAATTTCTATCCAGTTCGTCTATCCGTTCTTATTAAGTTATATATCAACTCATGCATTAATATCACCAATAGAGTGTTCCGAAGTGTCAACATAAAAAATTGAACACGGAGTTACAAAGAGTTAAATTTAAATAGCAATATAGAATCAGGAAAAATCAGGAAAAATCAGGAAATGTCATCCTACAATTTTGATGAAAAAACAGCATTAGTTGATAATTCGATCGAAGAGCATTACCAAAATTTACTACAACAGATTGGCGAAGATCCTGAACGACAAGGATTGGTAAAAACTCCTAAACGTGCGGCATTAGCCATGCAATACCTAACCCAAGGATATCAGCAAGACATTGGTAAAATTGTTAACCAAGCTATTTTCGATGAAGAATATGATGATATGGTAATCGTTAAGGATATCGAGTTCTACAGTTTGTGCGAACACCATATTTTGCCTTTTTTTGGCAAGTGCCATGTCGGTTATCTACCACAGAATAAAATTATTGGTTTGAGCAAAATCCCACGCTTAGTTGATGTTTTCGCTAGACGTTTACAGGTTCAGGAAAGATTAACTTATCAAGTGGCTCAAATTTTGGACGAAGTACTTGCCCCCAAAGGCGTGGCAGTAGTCATAGAAGCACAACACATGTGCATGATGGTGAGGGGAGTAGAAAAACAGAGCTCCAGTACGGTTACTAACGTCATGCTAGGCGAGTTTCGGGAAGGACACGCCACCCGTGCCGAATTTATGAATTGTTTGTAAATTTGGCACAGGTGTACGTGAAATTATCTACGAAGCTTTTCCCTGATTAGCAACGGCTTCCATAGCTGCCCTGACGGCCTCTTCGTCCCCCAAATAAAATTTTTCTATTGGTTTCAGCTCTTGATTCAAACGATATACCAAGGGTAAACCAGTCGGTATGTTGACTTGTAGAATTTCTTCGTCGGATAGTCCTTCTAGATCTTTAACTAGTGCTCGTAGACTGTTTCCATGGGCAGCAATCAATACTCTTTGGCCCGATTTGATGGCAGGGGCAATCGTGTTTTCCCAATACGGTTGAAACCGTAGACAAGTATCAGCCAGGCACTCAGTTAGCGGTAAATCTGAATCGTCAAGATTGGCGTAACGCGTATCCTGTCCCGGATAATGTGGGTGGTCCGCCGTTAACTCTGGAGGTGGTGTACTAAAACTTCGTCGCCAAATTAGAACTTGATCTTCTCCATGTTGAGCAGCTGTTTCGGCTTTATTCAATCCTTGTAAAGCGCCGTAGTGCCGTTCGTTCAATCTCCAGGATCTTTCAACTGGAATCCACATTAGATCCATTTCTTCTAGTGTTAGCCATAAAGTCTTAATCGCACGTTTGAGTAGTGACACATAAGCAATATCAAAAGTATAACCATTATCTTTCAAAGCCTTGCCACCACTTTGTGCTTCCTGTACTCCTTTCTTTGAGAGATCAACATCTGCCCAACCAGTGAATCTATTTTCCTTATTCCATTGGCTTTCACCATGTCGAAGCAGAACAAGCGTGTACATATTTCTTCCCTTTACTTTTTTTAAAGATTTTTATTTTGTTTCATTTGGGATTGGGTTCAATTGACCAATGGCGGTCTGAGCTAGACGTGACCGTTGCTTCTAGGCCAACCGAACGGATAATTTCGGTCATTTCTTCGACAGTTAAAGCGGCGAACAGCGAATCACGAAAAAGACTGCGTTGATGTTCTGTCTCATCCTTAGCGTATTTGTTAACTATCGTGTTGATAGTATCCACAGACTTTAGTCTTTTTAAATCTCGAAAAAAGATTAGGCCATGTGGTTTTAGTACCCGCTTAACTTCTAGCATGACTTCAATTGGTTCTGGAATATGATGAATAACACTGTTGGAAAAAACTCCATCGAAATAATCATCAGGGAAAGGGAGTTTCTTGGCATCAGCCATTTGAAGGGTCACTCGTTGGCTAAGGTTAGCAGATTGAACTTCCTTTTCTGCGATCTTCAACATTTCTTCGGATAAATCAACAGCCGTAATGTTAATCTGGGGTTGTCTTTGTGCCAGTAGAATAGGAATTTGAGCCGGACCAGTACCGATATCAAGAAAATGTCCAGAGCAATCGCCTAACTGGATCAACTGATCGACAAAATCTGTATTGACTGACAAGAAATCCATATTCGCATAAGCTTCGGACTCCTCAATGCTATTCATTACTTCTGGTTCTAGGACACGATCTATTGCTATTGTCATTAATTCTACATCTAAACTAGTTTTAGCTTTCTAGTCCTGTAGCCCATTTTATACAACCTTCTATGTGTTGATGAAACCAGTCTTGATGCCATAATTCATCAGGATGCCCGAGTGCCGTGTACATTACACGACCTGCTCCATATTCGTGGCACCAAGCAAGAGCATAATCGTGGTCTTCACGATTACCTTTAGATAGGTCTACGGATTCATTGTCTAGCCGCATTAAAACATGTGTTTTTTCTCTATCCCAGGATTTGAAAGTATAAATTTCATCGAAAACAGTAAAATTTTCATCTAACATACGAGTTGCTGGGTGTTCCTGATCTTCCACAATTACACCCACTTCTTGAGTCCAAGGGTGGCCTGAAAAATAACCACCGATCATTTCACCATATTCCTTCCAATCATAAAAAGTATCGGTAGCATTGTGTATACCAAAGAATGGTTTACCGCCCTTGACATAATTAAGTAGATCTTGTTTTTGGTCGTCATCAAAGGGCAAATTGCCCGTAGTAGCAAAAACCAACAGATCAATTTTGGCGAGGTTTTCTGCGTTAATTCCTTGGCAATGGTGGGTTGTTCTGACATGCCAATTATTTTTCACACCAATTTTTTTTAGTGCGACTTCTGCATCCGGCAGATAAGTGTGTTCAAATCCAGCCGAATGTCTTAACATCAAAATATTCATAAGATAAACCTGTGATTAAGTTTTATATTTCCAATAATGTTAAAATGATTTATTTGTGCCCAGCAACTTGACAAATGCCCGGCCACTCGTGCCAAAGATTGATGTAGGCATCATTACCAATTGAATTCCGGTGATGAAGACGGAAAATGGCCGCATACCGGATGTATGATGAATGATTGGGCGCTGCTGTGTGTACAGTCTGATGGTGCGTCAGGATTATGTCTCCTGGTAGGCCAGTAAGTTGGACTGGGGCAGCTGGTAATTCGACCTTTGGCATTCCATCAGCTAATACTTCAGTGCCATGTTTTCGGAAATAATCGGCGAAAAAATTGTGTGACTTAGGCCAAACAGTAAAATTACCACTATTGATGCTTGGCAATGGGTTTAACAAAACTACGGCCAAGGCGGTAAAATTTCGTTGGTAAGTACCTTTGTCTGAACCGTTAAGACCACTGCCCAAACCATCTAAATGACCATGCGGTGGACTTATTTTATCTGACGATTGACGAGGAAAGCGGAGAGCAATTTGCCCTGATTTTATTGGCCCCAAATTATCTACCCCTAACAAATCATCCATGACCTCTATTAGCTGAGACTGATTAATCAGGTTAGTGATTGAAGAAGACTCACGTATTTCCCTACAGTAAGACTGTGCTCGAAGTGTTGGTAACTCTTCTTTATTCATCCCTTCTTCGCCCAATGAATGATTAATCGACCGTAACGCAGAATCAACTACGGTTGAAGAAACAGCATTTGGCAAACATAGATATCCATTTTCATAAAAATCACGTTTTTGTTTATTAGATAAAAGCATCATAATACCTGCTGACCTAAGGAGAAATTAGATTTATTTTCCCCAGGAAAATTATAACATAATAAAGGACCAGTCAATCTGGATTATAAGTCAATACTGTAGTTATTTGTACTTGATCCAACTCCAAGTCAAAGATAATTTATCGGAACCTGGATCAATATCAAATAGGTTTTCACCTTTGAAAATAGTTATTACTTCTTCGGCTGTTAAACCGCGGTTGTACAACATGACTTCGTCTATTGATCCCTTAAAATCTTGCCCCGAATTGAGACGGCCACCGATAGAGATTGGCTCTTGGTTTTGCTGCAACTTACCCTTACCTTCAGTTCTAGCTACTTCTTTTCCGTCTTTGTATAAGACAATCGCTTTACCATCATAGGTAAAGCATAAGTGGGCCCATTCTTTGAAATTTGTTAATTTGGGCTCAGTATCAATTCGACCGGACGCGTTAACTGTAGCAAAAATCGATTGAGCATTATCATATTGTAATGAATATGGATACTCACCGGTTTTCTGTTTACATAGAAATTTAGCCCAATCGGCTTGTGGACCATCGGGTTTAGCCCACAAAGCAACTGAAACTCCCTGCTCCAGGTGAAAATCTTTGTGATCACCGACTTTGATATCTGTGTTCGCAAAATAGAAACCTGTTTTTTCTTTTCCTTTTATCCATTCGGACTTTCCTTCCACTACTTCTCCATGGTGTTCTTTTTCTGAGTTGTCTTTGACTTGATCCCCTTTTCCTTCATCAAATTTCCAATAACCAATTAATCCATCCTTGAGTTCCGCTGAGCTAATTGAGACAAACAAACACACAATCACAATCGCCTTAAACACCGATTTTATCATCACCAAACTCCCATCTTTTATTAAAGAACTGAATTGAATTTTAGTTTCTAACTATGACTGTGCCATTAGTGGCAATAAATTGTATCGATCTCATTACGTAACCTGAATAGGGGATTACAGAGTCAAAATATCACTTTTGCTCATGACTGTCAATTGCCGATCAAACACTCAAATTTACCTAGTAGTAACCAGACGACAACGGAGATTCAGCCGGAGGTAGAAAGCGAAATCATTCCAAAACAAAGAGTTCAGACTTCCAAGGTCGAGTTGTAAAATTTTGTTCTATGACCCAAAACCTAACTAATCAAGGATAGGAAATTTTATTTTGTCAAATTCGGTTAATATTGTTTTTATTCTAACAGTTGAGTCATGTACACGATTTTAAAAACAAACATTCTTTTCAAACTTTCCATCTTTCTACTAGTCCTCCATCTTGATTCAATCCGTCAAGATTTGTAAAACTAATGAACCCAAGTTGACTTATACATCTATTTTATTCATTAGAAGCCAAAATTTACTTTATAAACGATGATTATAATCTTCAGACTAAGAAAATAAACTGGACATGCTTTGCGTACCAATACACAATATAGTTTTTGTTTCTACTGGAAAATTAACTTTGGAATATAATAGAATCCGATAGGTCAATTGAATCAGCCGATACCATCAATTTTTTTATCAGTCAACTCTTAGCCCCTGCCCTATCTATGAATAAAATTTATTTCCTGATATTTGCTAATCTATTGATTCTATGTACTTGTAAGGTGAACGCACTACCAGAGTTCGCTGCTCAGGAAGACACTAACTGTCTTACCTGTCACTTTGATCCCGACGGTGGCGGAGAAAGAAACAAAATCGGAAAAATTTATGAAGATAATGGCTTCACTTTTCCAGAGGACTTCTCTATAGAACAGACGATAGAAGAAGAGTCAGTAGATACTAAAATACAATTCAGCGGTAATGTGAGAAATGCTTACATTAAAACAACTGAAGTTAAATCTGAAGACCCACAACAGCCTGGCTGTGTTTCCTGCCACTCAGGTTTTGACAGTTTCATTTTAATGAGGTCAGAATTACGAGTCCATGCTGTAATCTCTGAACGGACAAGTGTTACTATTGCCAACAACTTAGGTGAAACCTTGGATGCCTACGGTCAGCTTAAACTCTATAAAGATCAACTACATGTAAAGTTTGGAAAATTTGAACTCCCTTTTGCCATTCAACATAAGGATCACAACCACTTACTAAGATCAGGTAATAACATTGGATCTAATACACGTGATGTCGGTATTGCAATGACCGGTTATGTTGATGACTTTTTCTTTAATGCTGCCGTTTTTAACGGTAATCGGCAAGAGTTTGAAACGAATCAGCACAAAGGTTTTATGGCTACCATAGGTGGTCGGTTTTCTAATTTTCGGTTTGGAATTTCTCACTTGGTTGATAAACCAGAGCAAGTAGTGGAAACCCTAACTGCACCTTTTATAACGGCTAATTTTGGCAGATTATCAATTGAAGGCGAGTATGATGTCCGCGCGCGTAGTAGATTACGTACTATTGATAGTAGTGGTGTTTCTGTGGAATTTAAGTACAGATGGAGCCCAAATTTTCACTTAGCTAGCCGATATGAATCACTTAACGTCAATTCGGATTATACTAACAGTTCAAGCGAAAATCGGTTCGTCATTACCTCTCGCTACAAGGCTACCTCTGAAGCTCAGTTTGAAGTCTTTTACTGGTACCATTTTGGTAAGCCAGATCAGGTTATTTTCATGTCAAGCTTCTATTTTGGCAGGAAAGGTGGCTAAAAATGACCAATTCTGTTAAATTATGGCTAGTAACAGTTACAAAAATCGTTTTCTTACAAAACCTTTGGATTCAATCTTTTCATCTATGATATAATAGTCGGCGTTGTAGTTAACTTAGTTTGTTTATAGTTTCTAAGGAATAGATTTATGGCACATACACTTCCAGCACTTCCGTACGATTACGCAGACCTTGACGACTTCGTTGGGGCTCAGACAATGGAAATCCATCACAGTAAACACCACAATGGGTACGTAACTAATCTAAACGCTGCCTTAGAGGGCCTAAGTGATCTTGCCGATTTATCAATTGAAGATTTACTCGGACAGATCGATAGTGTACCAGATGAAAAAAAACAGGCCGTTATTAACAACGGTGGTGGACACGCCAACCATTCTTTATTCTGGGAAATTATCGCCCCAGGTGGTAGCGGTGAACCTTCAGCCGAACTCGTATCGGATTTAGTTGCTACTTTCGGTTCGCTAGATTCAGCCAGAGATCAGTTCGGAACTGCAGCTGGAACTAGGTTTGGTTCTGGTTGGGCGTGGCTTGTTGTGAATAGTAGCGGTAATTTGGAAATTTACTCTACCGCTAACCAAGATAGTCCACTGATGAAAGGTGACACTCCTATCCTTGGTCTAGATGTTTGGGAACATGCTTATTACTTAAAGTATCAGAATCTTCGTCCAAGTTATGTCAGCGATTTTATCAGTTTTGTAAATTGGAATAAGGTCAACGAACTGTACGCTAGCGCAAAAGGATAATTCCTTCAGGTTCAAGATCGAAATAAATTAGTTTGACAGCCTTATTTGCACTAGGTATACTTTAGCCCGTGTCAAAAAGCGATGAATGAGAGGAGTAGGCCGAATTGGCTTGCAAGAGAGGGGAGCTAGTCAGCTGAGAAGTTCCCTCAAGTTCAACGGTTGAACGTCGCTCAGGAGCTGTTGTCCCCAACCGGACGCCCGTGTGTAAGGACGATCGGCTGATGTCCGTGATAGCATCGAACGAGTGCTTCGCCCGTCTAGGCGAAGAAGTGGAGTGGTACCGCGGGGAAAAGAGTGTTAAGCCTTTCTCGTCTCCAAAACTAGATTTCTTCTGGTTGAGAGAGAGAAAGGCTTTTTTGTTGCCTTGATTTAGCTCGCCTATCTTTATTGTGCCAAAACATACCAATAGATAAATACTTTCCGGAGCCAAAACTAATGGGAAACCTACCAAGTTCGCAAATGAAAGGTGCAAAAATTCTGATCGAAAGCCTTAAGAAGGCAGAAGTTGAATATATTTTTGGCGTACAGGGTGGAGCTGCTATGCCGATTTTCGATGAGTTATATGATGCTGAGGGAATCAAACTCATCACAATGCGGCATGAGCAAGGAACCGCTCACGCTGCTGATGGATATGCCCGCGCAACAGGTAAAGTTGGTGTTGTACTGTCAACTTCCGGTCCTGGAGCAACTAACTTGGTAACGGGTATTGCTAATGCTCATATGGATTCGATTCCCATGGTGGCTATCACTGGACAGGTTGCAACTCATTTAATGGGCAATGATGCATTTCAAGAGTGCGACGTCCTCGGAGTTACTCGGCCAATCTGTAAGCACAGCTACCTGATAAAAGATAGCAGCGAAGTAGCAGATGTAGTGGCCGAGGCTTTTCACATTGCCAGTACTGGTCGCCCCGGACCTGTGGTGATTGATTTCGCGAAAGACGCTCAAATTCAAGAGTCAGAGTTTCATTATCCTGAATCAGTTCACCTCCGTAGCTACAACCCAACCCTAGATGGACATCCTGGCCAGATCAGGAAGGCAATGGACCTAATTAAACAGGCTAAGCGCCCAATGATTTATGCAGGAGGTGGTGTTACACTGTCTAATGCGCATCAGGAATTACGTCAATTCGCTTATAAAACCGGTATTCCAATCACTGTTACACTTATGGGGCTAGGAGCTTTTCCAGAAACTCATCCTCTCGCTATGCAAATGCCTGGAATGCACGGTTCTTGCTGTGCAAATTATGCTTTTACGGATGCTGACCTGATTATTGCTGTTGGTGCTAGATTTGATGATCGAGTCACCGGAAATTTGGATAGATTTGCTCAAAAATCCAAGAAAATCCATATTGATATTGACCCTTCTTGTATCGGTAAAAATGTAGCAGTTGATGTACCAATCGTCGGAGATGCTAAGCGCATTTTAAGCGATATGAATGAAATGGCACAGCCTGCACAAATTGAACCTTGGATGAAACAAATTCAAGAATGGCAAGATAAATACCCGTTTGAATACCGACAAAACGGAGATAATATAATGCCACAGTATGTAATTGAACAAACTTATGATTTGTTTCCTGACGCAATTATCACTGCGGATGTAGGTCAACATCAGATGTGGGCAGCCCAATATTTTAAGTATACTGAACACAGGCAATGGATAAATTCTGGAGGATTAGGTACAATGGGCTTTAGTCTACCTGCTACCATCGGCGCACAGTTAGGGAGGCCCGACAAGACTTTGGTCAATATCAACGGAGATGGTTCTTATATCATGAATATTCAAGAATTAATACCTGCCGTTACTATGAAGTTGCCTCTTAAAATTTTCATCATTAATAACATGTATTTAGGTATGGTACGCCAATGGCAAGAGCTGTTTTATAATCAAAGATATTCTGCTGTGGATTACCACGACAATCCGGATTTTGCCAAACTCGCTGACGCTTTCGGTGCTACAGGCATTAGAGTTGATCGACCGGAAGATGTCCGACCTGCCATGGAGAGGGCTAAAGCAATTGACGATGGGCCAGTAGTAATAGACTTTATTGTGGATGAAGAAGAAAACGTTTATCCAATGGTGCCGTCTGGTGCCGGATTAGATCAACTAATCCGGGGTTTAGCCTAATGTCAAAGCCTGCAGCAGAAACCCACATTTTTTCTGTTTTGGTTGAAAATCGGTTTGGTGTTTTAGCTCGGGTCGCAGGTTTATTTAGCGGTCGTAACTTCAACATTGATAGCTTGTCAGTGGCTGAAACCGATGATCCCAAAGTATCTAGTATGACTATTGTCACAAATGGTGATACACAGATTATTGAACAGATAGAAAAACAACTTAACCGGCTGATTGATGTAGTTAAGGTTCGCGATCTAACAACCGAGAAGCACGTGGAGCGAGAATTAGCATTGGTCAAAGTAGGATGTGACACCCAAGAACGGGCTGAAATCCTGCAGATAGTTGATATTTTTCGAGCTAAGACCGTGGATGTTACGACTGGTGACGTGACTATTGAAGTCACCGGCGACTCAGATAAAGTGTGTGCCTTCTTGGATATGTTGCGTCCTTACGGTATTAAACAGATTGTAAAAACTGGTAAGATCGCTATGTTACGCAGTCCAATGGGTTGAGTAAATAGACAGAACAGTAGTCGATGATTGTGAAGGGAAGATAGCCAACAATATACGAGGGAGATGATATGGCAACTATTTATTATGATAGTGATGCAGATTTTGATTTGCTTAAGGAGCGGGTCGTTTCGGTAATTGGTTACGGAAGTCAAGGCCACGCTCAAGCTCTGAATTTAAAAGAGAGCGGCGCAAATGTTATTGTCGGATTACGACCGTCTAGCAAATCAGTAGATGAAGCCAAAGCTAATGGTTTGACCGTCAAGTCAGTCGAAGAAGCTGCAGCTGAAGGGGATATCGTTCAGGTTTTAATTCCAGACGAATTACAAGGTTCAGTTTATAAAAACCAGATTGAACCCAATTTGTCAGATGGCAATATGCTTTTGTTTTCGCACGGATTCAGTATCCACTTTGGACAAATTGCACCTTCAGAAGGAGTAGATGTGGCAATGATTGCTCCTAAAGCTCCTGGTCATTTGGTAAGACGCGTTTTCACAGAGGGGGCAGGAACACCTTGCCTACTAGCTCTGCATCAAGACGCGACTGGTCTAGCTAGAGATGTTGCTCTCGCTTATGCTAAAGGGATTGGTGGAACTAGAGCTGGTGTAATAGAAACTACTTTTCAAGAAGAAACCGAGACTGACTTATTCGGCGAACAAGCCGTGTTGTGTGGTGGGACTACAGCCTTGATAAAAGCGGCTTTTGAAACCTTAGTCGAGGCTGGCTATCAGCCAGAGATGGCTTATTTTGAATGTCTACACGAACTAAAATTGATTGTCGATTTAATCTACGAAGGTGGATTAACTTGGATGAGACACTCAATCAGCAATACGGCTGAATATGGTGATTTAACTCGTGGCCCTCGTATCGTTGATGAAGGTGTAAAAGAACGGATGAAAGAATTATTGGCTGAAGTTCAGAGCGGAAAATTTGCTCGTGAATGGGTCCTAGAAAACCAAGCTAACCAACCAACGTTACAAGCTCTACGCCGACAGGAGAGAACTCACCAGGTTGAATCAGTCGGAAAAGAATTACGTAGCATGATGAGCTGGATAAAAGATAACCAATAGTATATTTCGTTTAATTCCCAAACAGACCCAAAACGGCTGAAGCTAAGTAGTTTACCCACTTGGCTTCAGCCGTTTTTTACTTGATATATACGTATAACTAATGCGAAGACTGATTCCGTATTTTCCTGCTTTAGTGATGGATTTCTGTTTGGGTACGATCATGACTAATACTGCTTTTTTTTCTACCTCTTTATCTTTAACTACATCTTTTATTGGCACACTGGGAGCAATTTCTACTCTACTATTTTCTATATTTGCTATTCCGTTTGGCCGATTATCTGACCGAGTAGGTAGACCCATTTTACTAGGAGCTGGTTGTTTGTTAGTTATGGCTGTTAGTTTGGCACTTCCCCAGTGCAGAAATTCTTTTCATCTATTAACTATCTACCCATGGCTAGGTGTTAGCCAAGCCTTATTTTGGCCAACCTACGAAGCCTGGCTTGCAGAACGCCAAGGGGAAGAAACATTAATTCAACGTTTATGTCTCTTCAACCTGTTTTGGTGTTCCGGCATCACTCTTGGCCCCCTACTATCCAGCTATGTTCAAAAAACACCGAGCCCTAATTTCCCTTTTTATTTAGTTGGTGGATTGTCCGTTTTGAATTGGTGGGTGATCAGTTATCGTCCAAAATTTAGCCAGCAAAATTTACTGGATACTGATCAACAAATAACTAATTCTGTTCTTCAAAGACCAATATATATAAATCGTTCATTCTTATATATGAGTCGAATTGCCAACTTCGGTTCTTGGTTTACGCTTAGAATCTTACAGTTAATAACTCCAAAGCTAGCAACTGAACAAATGAATATTCTGCCCAGTCAATATGCAAAATTAATTGCAGCGTTAGGGATTATGCAACTCTTGACCTATATCTGGTATGGATCAAAAAAATCGATTGTTTTTCATTACCGGTTACTACCTTTGTGGGGACCACAAATTGCTGTAGTCATAGGTATGTTCATAATGGGAAAATCATATCAATTTTCTATTTGGTTTATTGTTTTTGGGTTGCTTGGGGTTTCAGTAGCTACGACTTATTTTAGTAGTATGTATTATGGTCTGGTTGACGGTCCGCAGATAAAGGATAAAGACGGTAAGGGCGAACAAACCGGTTGGCACGAGGCTATTCTAGGTAGTGGAGCCCTGTTAGGACCATTATGTGGCGGGTGGCTGGCCGATCAGACACATAATCCGCATAGCCCCTACCAGCTATGTAGTGGACTAATATTTGGGTTACTAATACTACAATTATGGATTTGGCTAACGATGCGAGATAGTGATAAAACCAACCAATCCACTTAGTAGAATTTGGAAACCTGCCTGATAAAATCCTTCCCAGAATGGTTGACAAAGAAAAATAAGTCCACTAGCGATCCCACCTAAAGCTAGTCGTTCAACCAAGATTTTTCTCGATGATGACAAAGAAAATAGAAAAAATCCGGTCAATATTAGTGGCAAGGCGAATGGGCGCAGTTGGTTGCTTCTTGCTAACGGTTCAGACTGGTAGATCAAAAGCGGTAATGGCAGTAAGAATACTAATCCGGTCGCCGAAAGAATAGCTCCTAATGCAGTAGTGCCCCGACGAAAAGGTGTTGAAATTCCCAATGTAAGAGCAGAAACAGCAAGTAAATGTATCGAGTAGGTACGTTGAGTCGGTAGAAACAAACAGACCAGGCCAGCTGTTATCCCAACTATTGACACACCAAATATAAATCTAAAAACGAGTGGAGAGTCAATACAAGAAATCCACATTAGTACTGACACTATGAGACAAGGAAAAGCAAAACCACGTAACAAAATAATTGGGGATTGGAACAGTGGTTGGAACAGAAAAACCCATCCAACAACGAACAGAACGAGACCACTAAACGAAAGACGAGAGAATTTCAATGTACTATCCTAATAACAAAGTAGATTATTGCTCAACTATCTTTCAGCTTGAACTTTAGTTCTTAATTCTTACTTAGACCACTTTGTGTTAGACTTGTAATCTTGCATCACAGGAACCTAATAAAAGGTCATAACACTCGAAATTTAAAATAGTAAGAGCGAATCCAAAACCCAGATTCGGATCCTACAGTACAGCACCAAACCTGTCAAGTTTATTCGGTGCTATACCAGCTGCTATTTGATTTTTAATCTAAATTCTAGTCGATTTATCCATTTTTCTACAACCTACCAATCGAGTGAACGCGCTTCAATTTTTGAAAATTATCTCATTGCACCAATGATGCAATTTTGGACAGTTTCTCTCCGTTTGACAAACGACAAAATCCCCTTTAGAAAAAAGTTAATATTTCTTTCTAATTGATGGTTTTAGAAATCGTCTGTCGTAGAAGGGCTTCAGAGGACTTACCTAAAAGAACATTTCACACCAGCTAAGTTAATTTTGAAGTGGGAAATACAGCTTATTTTGAGATCTTTTCCAAAATCTGACTTTTAAGAATCTAAATCTAGTTTGGAATAATTGGTAGCATCAAGTGTGAAGGGAATTGATCGGAATGGAAGATAGTTTGTTTTGCTGTAACGGTTTTAGTAGCTTCTGGTATAAATTCTCCAGTATTTGGATTTCGGTCATAACGGGGAAAGTTACTACTAGAAATTTCTAATCTTATTTTATGTCCTTTCATAAACACATTACTCGTCGGCCATAAATCAATTTCAATTTTGACTGGTACTTTCTCAGTATTCGTGATCGGCTGATAATTACGTCGAAGTATTCCATCGCAGAGATTGTATGCGTTTCCATTAGGATGTACGTCAACCAGTTTAGCAGTAAAATCAGTACAGACGGCGTTAGTATGGACATAAATGATCAAACGAACCGGCCCTGTGACCTCAACTGGTTCAGGTAGGGGATGCGTAGAATAAATTAGTATATCACTTCTTAATTCAATAGAATTTTGAAGATAAATCCCCGATCTTGGCCCCAGCATGGCTCCGCCAGCAGAAGGTACAGGATTTAGCGGATCGTATAGGAATGAATCTGAAGGTTCTTCAGATTTAGGAATTTTTTCGTCTAACCATCCATCACCTGAAACAGAGTTAGCCTCACCATTACTATGTAGATAGAAAGGTCTATACTGTGTACGTTTCAAAGGCCATTCATTTTCATTACGCCATTTGTTATGACCGAGGACAAAGATTTTAACCTTCGGCAAATCGAATTTGTCTTTTCCAATTCCAAGGTTATAATCAAACCAAGGGATACTCGGAGCTAAGCTAGCTGGTCTGTAAGGTAATGGTTGTTGGCTATTGGGTAATGTTACTTCATTTGCGTGCCCCCAAGGTCCAATAATGAGACGAGTTTCTGATGCCACATTATCATTGGCATTAGCAATCACTTGATTAAAATCTTCAATTTGCGTGGGAAGAAACGGGTCAAACCATCCTGCCATCAAGAGTATGGGGACTTGAAGTGTATGTGTTCGGTTCAGGCCATCGATTTTCTGCCAGTATTCGTTATCATTTTGGTTTAGCACCCAATCATTGAAAAAAGGTGTGTCTCCAATTGCTCGGTCATCAGCTTCGATCAATGGAAAATCTTGAACCGCTTGATCCAAATTGGTCATTTTGACTTCTCGATCTTGGCTTCCTCGACTCCTGATAGCCCAAAACAAACCACTCTCTAGTGAGAATGCACCACCAGCATGAAACATCCTTCTAAAACTAGTACTTGCTATTTGAACGAATAAGGCTTTTAGACCGAGATCAGGTCGATCTGAGATACACCATTGAGAATGACCGAATGAAGATGCTCCCCACATGAATACATTTCCATCGAACCAAGGTTGTGTTCTAATCCATTCTAACGTCTCAATTCCATCTTGACGTTCGTATAAAAGAGGATAAAATTTTCCACCCGATCCGTACCGACCTCTAGTCCCTTGAATAATAGCAGTGTATCCACGACGGGCCCAGTAACGACCAATCACATCGGCGCGAACTCGATTACCCAATTTATTGGTCAGCGGAATTCTGACTAGGATTGTTGGTGTTTTCCCGTTTTTCTTTGGGAAATGGATATCTGAGACTAGCCTTACGCCATCGCTGGTTGTAAATCCAACAAGCCGTTTTGTTCTGACGCTATAAGATGAAACTCTAACACCTTCGTTAGGTAAGAGTGATCGGGTTGCAAGGTCATAGACAGACACACAGCCTGACAAAAATTGAAAGGCAACCATCAATATGCCTATAGTTAAGCCTCGTACTATAGGTGTTAGCTGAGTATTCGAACGGTTTCTTGTAGATAAAAACATTTATTTAATGACTACTTACTCAGAGATAATACGAAAGTAGTTCTAGTTAGAAAGCGAGTCATTTATCATGTAGTCTTCTAGCCCTCTGTCAATGATCTTGAGCTGGAAAATGGATGTTTGAGTAAAACAGTCAACTTGTCTTTTCCATCTTCGTCAAACACATCTAGACCGAAACTGACTTTTCTGGGATCATCATAGATCAGGGTACCGAATATTCTATCCCAAAATGAAAAAACATTACCAAAATTTGAATCAGTCCAAGGTTGAGTAGCATGGTGATGAAATTTGTGTATATTGGGAGTGACGAAAATCCAGCTCAATGGTTGGTCTAACCAACTTGGCACCAAGATATTGGCATGAGTAAAATAAGTAAAAAAGATTGTGCATAAACGGTAAAAAACGTAGTAAGTCATGGGTATCCCGCCCAAAACAATCGCTACTAAAGCAAAGACTTCTCGAACTAAAAAATCTCCAGGATGATGTCTGGTTCCGGTACTAACATCCACTTCAGAATCAGAGTGGTGAATAGTATGAAAATTCCATAACCAAGGAATTTGATGTATCACGTAATGAGCCAAATACTGGGAAAAGAAATCTAGCAACAGAATTCCAATTAATAACTCAACCCAAATTGGTAATGTAAAGAAATGCAGAAGCCCTATCTCATTTTTGCCGATCCATTGAAAAACGCCGACCATGATAATCCCAAATAAGATGTTAATGACTGAATTGAATAACAAGAAGACCAAGTTGAGACCTGCATGATTCCATTTCTTATAGTTGAAGATGCTTACAGGCCTGATCTTCTCGAGTTGTGAAAAGATCATAAAACAGAGGGCGATAAGAGTAACTTTGTGCCAAAGCGGCACCTGTTCACAATAATTTAAAAGTGCTTCCATGATAATTGTCCCCACTTTCAGCTGGAAGAAAAGTTGTATAATCGAAAAGAAGTCAAATACTACATTTTTCGATCAACCATAAATAACTTGAGAAGAAAGATCGATTGTTTGCGCTAGTTTATATAACTACTAGACTTTAAACTCAATAATCTGCGATCGATCTAATTCAGAAAGACCCTCGCGGGAATAGATTTACGATTTATTTCTTGAGATAGCTAGCATTTGCTAATTCACACTGTTGTTACCACATAGGAAGATAATCTAATCCGAATCCTGAACCGTCAGTGATGGAATCAATCGAAAGTTTTGCACCCTTTCCTATCATTAGTGGCGGTTCTACAATATCGTTTTGTAGCAAGTATGTACCAAATCCTCCTTCCTGCGCTAGAAGAATATCCCGAAACGTACTAGCTACAGTTAACGCTGCTCGTGTCAGAATACTAGTTTCACCGACTTGAGCGCCAACAATTATAGGAATACCCATTCTTTCGGCCGTTTGGGCGATCTCCAGCGAACGTAATATTCCACCCATCTTTGAAATTCTTAGATTTACGATCCAGTTATTAGGATTGACCTGGAGATGATTAAAGTGCTCCTTAACAAGGAAACTCTCATCTAGTAAAATTTTGGTGTCAAGGGCTGTCGCGATTTGTCTAAATAAATCATACTGTTTGGCATCAATGGGTTCTTCTACTGCCCAAAAATCTTTTTCCAATTTTTTCAGATAATCTATCGCCTCTTCTACATCTGTCCAGAGATTATTAGCGTCGAGCCGAATCCTGACGTTCTTAACTAAGTTTGTTATCAATTCTAAATTTTGCTTATCTTGTTCTAATTTTCCCGAAACTTTAATTTTGAAATCACTAAATCCTAGGTAAATGTATTGTTGAAGTTGTTTTTCGAATACATCTAGGTTATTCACCCCCAAAACCGCGGTGTAGCGAAATTCACCCGATAGTCTTGGAAGAGAAAGAAAATCTTCAACAGATTTTCCTTCTTCTTTGGCTAATACATCCAATAAAGCCAATTCAATAGCACACCAAGCTGATAAATTATTGTCTATACTCTTTTTTGTGTTGAGCCATCCATTCCCTTAGATCAGAGAGTTTTCCTATCTGTTGAATGGATAATTTATGCTTTTCAAAGAAAGACATGACACTGCCAACAGTTTCTCCGGTTACATAACTTCGGGGACATCCTTCGCCCAACCCGTAGGAACCTTCAACTGATCGAACTTTCACTAAAACACTTTCAGTTATATTACGCTCAGCTGAAGAATGTTTGAAGTTGACATTGAAAGGAATCTCTAATCTTTTTATCTCTATTTGGTCAATTTTCATTTTCGATCTCACAGCGATTGTTGATCAAAATCAAAGGAACAATCTTTTTCGTACTGAAGGTGTACAATCTTGAATTGGGCTTCTCTTTGCCCATTTTCTATACAATCTCTTTTATAAGCTTCGCTTGTTCCTTCTGCTAAAAAAGTAACTTTTACCGGTTGTAAGCGCTGGCTTTCCCTCTTACTTTTATACTCGATATTTAATTTACAGAGACTTTCTTCTACCTCTTTAACAATCTCTGGTTGATAATCGTCATTTTGTACTTCTGCGAAATCAAGTTCGACATAGAGATGATATTGGAGGTTATCAGGCATAGCAAACATGATGAAGAATTGAATATCTAAACCTAGCTTTTGCTTCACTTCTCCGATAGCTTCAATCAGATGATTTTCGTAGAGTTTTTCTCCGGTAATATTGGTGACACCTTTACCTTTTTGTACAAATCGAATTGTTGGTGTATTGTTAAATCGACCATTAACCTCAATTATATCGTTGATAAAGTAACGGTAAAGTCCATTTTGGGTAGTGGCAAAAATGTAATATTGTTTTCCTTCTTCAATTTGATCTATTGTCAAAAAATTATGCTGTTCACTTTCCCACTCTTCTTGTTCCACAAATTCGAAAAAATTTTCATCTATGGTAGGAATTCCTTGGTTGTTTAGGACATCTAGCGTTATGTTTCCTCTAAATTCGCTGGATAAGTATCCTAACTCAACAATACGGGTAGAAGAACTAAGCTGGTTTTGGATTGATGGAATTAAGACTCGACAACTACCATTTGTCCAAGTTGCAATTGCCTTCAGGTTTGGCCATACATCAGCGAAGGTTAAATGACCTTTCTCTGATTGTATTCTTTCCAATAGTCTGGCTCTAGCTGGATTACTTTTGAAACTGGCCAAAATTTGTTCGATTGCATCGTCGGTTTGTCTTTCTGTCGGTACTTCCTTCGCACTTGACAGCAATTTTTCCAAGGTGCCATTCTTTATGTCTCTAATTAGCTGGTCGCCTTCAGTTTTAATCAGTTTTATAATTTTTAGTATAGAAGTTGGGTTTGCTGTGCCTATTAGTGTAATATTTTCGTCTGCTAAGGCAAATGCAGAAATTAGGTAATATTTGAGTTCATAATCCTCAATTTCAAAGACTTCCGCTGGAACAACATACTTCGACCGTACAATAGAAGGCATACTTTTGTAAATCAGACCAGACATGGACCCAAACGGAGTACCGGTTTCCAAATTACCTTCTACTGCAGGACTAACAATTCCCATTATTTTTCCATCATAAACACCCGGTATCGAGGTGTAAAGAGCATACGAAAATATTTTCTGACTCCTCTTGTAGTCTGAAATAGTATCTTCCAAGATTGGTACATACTTAGGGGTATCTGTGGTCCCACTGGTTTGAGCATACATCACTGGTTGTTCACGGTTGAGGTAGGCTTCTCCTTCGTCCTCTTGTTTATCGATATATGGTCTTAATTCCTCATATGATTGAATTCTAACAGCTTGCCTAAATTCTTGATAAGAGGATATTTTTTCGAAATTATGTTCCTGACCAAAATGGGTATTCTTGTTTTCATCCAAGATTTTGTCTAACAGACGATTTTGGGTTTCCAGTGGTTTGTGTGTTTGTAATATGACTGGATTCCATAGGCGATACTTCATAATCAACATTCTAAAAGACATTAGTAAATTCAGTAACGCATTCAGCATTTTCTTATCCCTGTTGTTTATCTAAACCTTTAATGAAAGGCGTTCGGATTTGGCTAGCGAAATCTAAAGGATATTGGCGATTTTTTAGTCCCAACCCGTCAACTGATTTTTCTTTTGGTAAAAACCACGTCCCGAATATTAGGTCCCAGACAATCAAATTATTACCGTAATTCCTGTTGGATTCTCTAATTAGAATTGAATGGTGCCATCTATGTAGTTCTGGACCACTAATCAGATAGTTGAGGAATCCAAGCCTTAAGTTGATGTTGCAATGTTGGAAGAACCCATTAATGGCATAAAATACAAAATAGATACTTAAGACTTCTTCTGAAACACCAACAATAATAAAAGGGAAAGCGTCTAGGAGGAATTGTAAGGCTTTATCTAGTGGGTGGAAGCGCCCCACATTCACCCAGTAAAGTTTGTGTGGAGAGTGATGTACAGCGTGTAAACGCCACAAAGGATCCCACTCATGAGCTGCTCTATGTAACCAGTATCGAAATAAATCAGCTATAAAAAGCATCAAGATAGCTTGAATAAAAGGTGGAAATTGGTGTGGCCAAAACCCCTTTAAGAAAATATCCTTGGTTTGAAGGTAAGATAGCAATGTACTAGCGAACAGAAAAGAGAGAAGTTTAGGTAAGACGATCTGGATAAAAACCATAAAGGTAAGATCATTTCCAACATCTGAAATTTCTGGAGTCCATTCGTCTCTGTAGGGAAAATAAGATTCTAAAAAAGTGATAATCGCTGCGCCGAATACAACTGGTATGTAGGCTATAATCTTCGAGGAATAGGGTGTGTTGTTTAGGAGCAATTGATACAAAGATAGGGCAAGTATGATTACTACTGGATAGGCCGTCCATGCAACGATACTTCTCATCCGATTATTGAGTATTGGCATTATTACTTCCCTGAAGTGCGTTTCTATAATTTTCTTGTTTACCATGTTGGTAATGAAATACACCGACTGTAACTAAAAAAGAAGCTAATACAGTATGAAAAAATGTTGGAATTCTAGCCCCAAACCAGCTATGTTCTGGGGCGATGGTCAATCCAACAATCAACCGAAATAGCATTACCATCAAATAAATTGCGCCCAAGAATAAACAAATTTTTCCTGTTCTATTTCTAGGAATTACACGACCAAGAGAAATCTTTAGGATGACTATTAAGCAGACTAAAATGATCAGAAATTGGGCAACGACTAGCAACCAATAAGGGACTGCTCCACTTTGCCAGTCTTCAAATGGCGGGAGAAAGCCAACAGGATAAAACTTTTGCAGGAGTTGTGAAAAGACGCGAAAACAGAAAATTGACAGCAAAGCTATCAATACTACTGAATATCGGGGATATTTGATGATCTGTTTTTCTTCCACAATTATTCTCATCTAGAACAGAATTGAACAGGATGAAGTTACAGCTGGATCCCAATCTAGTTTCAACAATTCATCAGCATTTAAGATGCCAAAAGTCGCAAGTGAGATTAGAGGCTAACGAAAGTAGATATATTCGAACCATGACACAGGAGGTGCAACACATTTGTTGCACTGCTACGCTAATGTCACACTAACAATTTTCTTATATGACAGTTAGCAAAATCAGAATATACTAGTTACCGTCGAATAGCAATTTATTTATTACATTTCTATAGATCAGTTGTATTTTTTTACGGTAGGACACCTGCAAAAGGTAATAACTAATTTTAGGCCAACTCTAGACTGTTTATTGTATGCAAATGAGATTACTAAGCATTCAGCCCGTCTAGTACTGGATTCAACTATCCAGGAATTTTTGACAGTCTTCAGATAACAACCAGTTCCTCACACCTTCTAAAGTCGCCTGCTCCCAACCGCCTCTGATCCAAACTAATTCACGATGTTCAACCTGAAACTCTTGCCAAGTAAACCGTTTAGTTTTTGTCGTTTTGGTTTTTGTGTTCAAATAATCATCTATTAGATCGCCGTGGCGGCCAATATAACCATTACCAAGCATTACAAATTTTCCTTTGACTGGTAAATCTGTCAGATCAGAAAAAAGAGCCGACTCCACTAGATGATATCCAATCCCAAGAGTGTTTAAATGATGAGCGACCTCAAAAGCAGATTGGTTAATCGGATTTTGCAAAACGATGACAGATCGATCAGGTTGGTAATTAGCTAAATCAGCTGATTGCCACTCTAAATCAAATAAGCTTGTCGGTCGGCTGGAACTAATTAAATCTAATTTCGCTTGGAAGAATTGATTTGTAGTTTTGTCTTGATAAGAATTTGATAGTAAGTCCAGAAGGTTGTGAATCTTGTCCATTGTCTCCGCTTTAAAATAAGCTGTTATTGCTTGGTTAGACCAACCTATGGATTGTTGAATCAGTTTCTGATTAGAAAGAGATGCACGGATCATTTCCGTAATTGCATCACCTGCTAATTCGTATTTGCCAGCCCAAGCTAATAAATGGATATATGCTCGTTTTTCACTATCAATTTTTAACCTATGATAGTTACCTTTATCTTCAGTCAAGTGCTCAGCCATTGATGAAAGTACCGAAATTTTACTCTCGGCCATTGACCAAAAGTAGAAATTTTCAGTCTCAATTTGTCGAGAACGTACGGCCAAACCTGCTAACCAACCAGTAAAACTGTCTACTAGTGGATAAGCTGATCCTCCGTCAGGACGCATTCGGCACAATTCAATCACATCTTGATCATACAGCACTGGCTCGTCAAAAATTTTGGCGGCAATTGCTAACAGTCATGAATCAAAAAAGTTCCCTTTTTCAGCAGGCTAATCCAAGTCAAAAACCCTACATCAGTACATCTGCTCACCTTACAGGCATTAGTTGGTCTTTCAACCTAACTCATTCCAGTTGTCGTTCACAAATCTACATTGAGCCTGGCGATAAGATTTACAACAAGCAAATTTTTGATCGTCTTTACCAGAAAAAGAATGTGTTAGAACCTGCACTTGGATTTCCAATAACATGGGAGCGAATGGAAGGTAAGAAAGCTTGTCGTATTGAATCACGTATCCAAGCAGACTTCTTCGATCGAGCCAGATGGAATAGTACAATAGAGGAAATAACTGATCGAATGGTCCAGCTGGAAAAGATCTTCTCTCCCTCCTTGACAGAAGTATTACCTGAGGATTACACTTTCCAACCAATTTTCAACGAAAAGTGTTAAATCTATAACGAGGTATCGACAGTTGAACTGGGCCGTCGGCATAACCGATACTCCCTGTTTGTATTGGTTGAAAGTATGACAGTATCTACTAATCAATGGATCCTGATTGGCCTGACTTGTTTGGGCTTGATTCTGATAGCGGCAACTTATGCAATCGGTCGCCGACTAATTTATCAAGCTCTTTTTCGCTTGTTGGACCTAGTCATAAAAGACGAAATTGAGAGTGAGGAACGGCAGCTATCAAACCGGTTAGCCTTATTCTTATCCATCCTATGTCTTTCTGCTTATAGTAATTTTTTATTCAAGCTAGTAACTTCTAGTCCAATTCAGCAGATATTAGAAGGGGTTCTCGACAGCACAATTGACCTTATGTTAATTGTTTGTACCGGTGCCACCTTTTTTTCCTTGCTTAATCTGACACACAAAATTTATGGTTTTTCGCCTATCGCTGATGAGGTTCCGGTAAAAGGGATCGTTCAGGTAATCAAAATTGCCGTATTCTTTCTAACTGGTCTATTTGTCATTGCTACTATTTTACAGCAAAAAATAGCCGTTTTGCTGAGCGGGTTAGGCGCACTGAGTGCAGTTTTAATGTTGATTTTCAAAGATTCGGTTCTGGGCTTCGTTGCAGGCCTCCAATTAATCGCTAATCGGATGGTATCTAAAGGCGACTGGATAGAAATGCCGAAATATGGAGCTGACGGGGATGTAGTTGACATTGCTCTAACTACTGTCAAGGTACAGAACTGGGATAAAACTATAACCACTATTCCGACTTATGCTCTAATTAGTGAGTCATTCAAAAATTGGCGCGGAATGAAAGAATCAGGTGGCCGTCGGATCAAGCGGACCATTAATCTAGATCTGTCTAGTATCAAATTCTGTGATCAGAAAATGTTAGATCAATTTAGCAAAATTCAATACATTGCAGAATATATTCAACAAAAACAAGAAGAAGTTGATCAATATAACTTGGCTAATGAAGTAGATTCAGTAAGCTTAGTTAATGGTAGACGTTTAACTAATGTGGGTACATTTCGAGCTTATGCTGAATCCTATTTACGCAATCACCCTGATATACACCAAGGTATGACTTTTCTAGTTAGACATAGACAACCAACGGAACACGGGCTACCTATTGAATTATACGTTTTTAGCAGTGATCAGGTTTGGGCCAATTATGAAAGTATACAAGCTGATATCTTTGACCATTTGCTGTCAGTAATTCCTGAATTTAACTTGCGGGTATTCCAAGCACCTTCGAGTAGTGATTTTCGCAGTTTTTTATCAAATCAAGATCAGCTGTAAGCCCATTTCTGAATTCTTATTAGCTGATCTTTCTTCTCGATTTAGCCTGTAATTTCTAATTCCCAGTCTTTCCAATAATATTTAGCTGGATTATCAGATTTCCAATCTTGGTAAATCTGTTCCCAATTTAACCAGCCCATGTGGGGTAATAAGGAGTCCGCACGTACCGGATGGCTTCGTGGTTGGTATCGAAAATCACAAGAAGCTCTAAGCTGATTTCCACTCAGATTGTCACGACCTTGATGCACAGTTAAACTATGTAGAATAATCACATCCCCACAATTATAGTCTCCACCAACCCATATCTGGTCATTTGAGACTTCTACCTGTCGACCTCCTGGACCAATAGCTTCTTTATCGTCTAATTTCCCCTGGCAGTGTGACCCCTTAGCTACTGCTAGACCTCCCAACATTTCTGGGCATTCCCCGCAAGGTATCCATGCAGTCCATGTTTCAGTTGACCCGCCAATATACAGATTATCTTGATGCGGTGGAGTTGAGTGGGAGGAAGAGTTTGGAAAAACCAAACGACATATATTTCGGCTATGAGGAAGAACTTTTTCGCCAAATAAGATTTCAAAAACTCGAATAATATTTTCATCGAGAGCCAATTGGTGAAACTCTGACAATCTCTGTACATCTGCATAGAAATCTTGCCATCTTGGATCTCCGCCCTCTACTACCAATAAATCTAGGTTTGCTAACCCTTCGATGCAATTCGTGCCCGATTGGGTCCAGCCATGTTTCTCACAAATAGACATAACTTTTTGTCGAAGGTTGAGTACTTTAGTCGAATCTAGTAGATTAGAAAAAAACAAATAACCATCTTGTGATGCTTGGCGTTGCAGCTCGGTTGGTTGATCAAGTAAATTAGTTGCGTCTTGTAGTGGTTCTAATCGGTTCATTTGTACCATTGCCATCAGTTTTTCTCCTTATTCTTTAACTCAAGTCCGTCTAGATTTGGTCGAATATATAATATCAAATCATGCAGATTAGTTTCGATATGAAACAGAAAATTTAGAAGTTTAACGATCCATCTTATCAGACAAATCTCTGCATACAAAGCATTAAGAGTTCA
>JACLAC010024684.1_pt1 | contig 33436 bp, 26 predicted proteins | sample 8027881 | NCBI WGS metagenome assembly JACLAC01 (sample SAMN15725517, study PRJNA655200) | protist metagenome | isolation source: fluorescence activated cell sorting (FACS) single amplified genomes of... | place: Spain: Blaines Bay Microbial Observatory, Mediterranean Sea | collected 2016-01-19 | reverse complement strand
CAATATTCAATTCGACCCCCAAGCCAGGTTTTTCAGGTAATTTCACTATTCCATCCTTCATTTCGAGTGGTTCACTGACTAAATCTCTACGCAAAGCTGATTCACATAATTCGCTTGGTAAATACTCAATGTAAGGGCAGTTCGGTATAGCTGCCGCCATGTGTACAGATGCGGCAATGCCTATGCCTGTCTTCCAACAATGCGGCACGATTAATCGGCCTCGATCTTGTGCCATATGGCACACCCTCATTGCTTCAGTCAATCCTCCAACACGTCCTACATCTGGTTGCGCGACCTGCATCTGACCACGATCCAACAGTTCTAGAAACTCAAAACGGGTATTTTGCCATTCACCTGCAGCTATGCGCATCGGTGCTTCGCGGGATAATGTAGCATACCCATCCAAATCATCGATTTGCAGAGGAGTCTTGAGAAAAAATAGATCCAAGTCATCCCATTTATTAACAGTGCGTAGACAAGTATGAACATCGGACCATCGATACTGCACGTCAACCATCATCGCAAAGTCTGGTCCTACAGTCTCTCGACAAGCACGAATAATTTCGGTCATCTGTTCATCGCTCCCTTGTAAACCAGAATGATTTTAGGGCCCAGCAAGAGTACATTCCATTTTTGCAGCTTTAAAACCGTACTCTTGAGCGCGTTTTGCCCAAGATACTAAAGAATCGCCATATTGCTCTACTGAATTACCCTCGGGCTGCAAAGAAGCATAAGGTATTATGTAGTCACGCATCGCGCCACCCAAAAGTTTGTAGCACGGTAGACCCGATGCTTTGCCCTTAATATCCCAGAGAGCCATATCAATTGCCCCAATGGCACAGATGACTGCTCCCCGCCTACCACTCATTGCGGTAAAGGTATATAATTTTTCCCAGAGCGCGCTTGTATCGAAGGGATCCTCTCCGATTAACAGATTTTTCATTCCCTGGGCCATTGTATGGCTTCCAGGCGCTTCAATTGCTGCTTTGACAAGCCAAGGTCCTGTATCAGTTTCCCCAATTCCAGTGATTCCTTCGTCTGTGTGTACTAATACCACTACGTCGTCTTGCGAGGAGGAAGTTGCATCCTCTTTGAGATCAGGTACAACAACGATATGGCATTCAATATCAGTAATTTTCATGCTTCAGAAAAGGTTCTTGACTTATAAATCATCTAAATACTTGTCCACCCAAGCAGTAAGAAGTTCTGTCCTAGTCTGACTCTCTGCTTCAGTAAATCAATTCTCTTTTGGCACCTCTCCAACTCGTCTCAATATCTCGACCAACGTTTCCAACCTCTGCAAAGCAACCTAATAATCTTTTCCCAAATAAACCCAACGATTGATTTCAATCATTAGTGATTGGACACGCTGATCTTTGCGATAATGCTTCATTGGAAAAATGGTTCCAATGAAAGGCTTATTCCGAGCAGTCGAATAGCCAAAACTCTCCAATATCTTCTCAAACTTTGCTACTAGTTCTTCAGGAGTATGAAAGTCATCCGTCCCCAAGCAAAAGTCTGGTCGGAAAGCTGTTTAGATTAGTTCATAGGGTAGAGGCAGAGTTGGAAAGCCATGACTCTCGAGAATTAGACAATGGTCATTGGCCAAGAGAGACTCCTCAACTACCTCTTTCAGCTTTTGGTGAGGAGGATTGTAAAATCACTCCGGTAATTCTTATCTTTTACTCTCACTGATAAATCCGATTAGCTAAGTCATAGAAAATAATTATTCCAATTCGCCTACCAGGTGCCCATGGCAACTTTAGGTTAGTATTTTCATTTTCTCGATATCGCAAGTATCGATGTTGATCAAGCACACTTAGTGTGCATAAATAAAAAAAATGTCGTAGAATGTTTGTTCATTGCCCATTCACTTGAGAGCATTCCCAGTTGGTGAGACTGAAAATATGTAGATTTATATTTTTTACCATCTATCTTAATTTGTTAGGATCAGGGCCTTTGAAATCTTCAGATGTCGAAATTGAGATTCATCTGGCTTACTCAGCTGGCAAGAACGATCCACATTTTAAAATTCTAAGCAATTGTTAACCAGTGATGATGATCACAACAAGAGCTTAAAATATTAACAGTATGATTTTTTTGAATTGGTAAATTTGTTAGATTTTATAACCAATCTGATTTGTTTTAAAGGAACTTCGATCTAAGGATTTTTATGAAACAGGATTCAAAAAATAACTCTTTGGATAAAGTTAGATCCCACCTCCAGAGAGAGTGCTTCAATAAACTTTTCATAGGTGGAAAGTTTGTTGAACCCATCGAAAGAGAAAAACTTCCAACTTATTATCCTGCAACTGGAGAGCTTTTACATGAGTTTCCAAGAGGCAAGGCTAATGATATCCATGCTGCTATTTCAGCATCTGAACGTGCTTGGACTGAAGGTACTTGGGCAGCTATGAGCGCAGTTGATCGCGCAAAAATCGTAGCAAAGATGGCACAAGGAATTGAAGACAACAAAGAAATGCTTGCTGAAATCGAAGCGGCAGATGTTGGCAAGCCTTTTCGTCAAGCCGCTATGACTCTTGGTGGAGCTGCAAATGAGGGGAAATACTGGTGTTCACTTGGAGAAGCTTTAGATGAAGAACAAGATTTACCAGTTAATTCTGGTGGTGGGAAAGGTGGATTACCACCAGAAGAGTGGAATGTTGTTTACAGGCGAGACCCTATAGGTGTGGTAGGCTTGATCTCAGCTTGGAATTATCCGCTCAACGTCGCGTTCCGTAAAGTTTGTCCAGCATTAATCGCGGGGAACTGTGCCATTCTTAAGCCATCCGAAATTGCTGGACTGTCATGTATGTTCATTGGAAAACTTGCCCACGATGCTGGTATTCCTCCTGGGGTTTTTAACATTGTCACTGGTGATCGTGATGCAGGTGTAGCTTTGACTTTATCACCATCAGTATCAATGATCTCTTTTACAGGCTCTTCGATCACAGGCAGCAAGGTTATGGAAGCTTGCGCACCCAAACTTTCACAGGTCGCACTTGAATTAGGTGGAAAATCGGCTCTTGTAGTGTTTGATGATACAGACCTTGATAAAGCTGTTGAGACTACCATGAAAGGTTTCCTGACCAACGGTGGACAAATCTGTACAGCCCACACACGACTTATAGTTCAAGATAATTTTAAACAACCCTTGCTCAATAGGTTAAAGGAAGAGCTGGAGAAACTTCCATTTTGCACAAACCCAATAGCTGAGAAAAATCGTGGCGATAGAGCTTGGGAAGATGGCAAAACAGATGTAGTACAGCCTGTGGTTTGTGATTCACAACACAAAAAAATCTTGGGGTTTTTGAATGAAGCCAAGGCAGTTGGTGTTGAAATTTTAACCGGTGGGGGAGTGCCAGATGAAACGATTGTAGGCCATTCTGGTGGATATTTTATTCAACCTACTGTTTTGGTTAACGTAGGGCAAGAGACCGATGTTTGGCAAAAGGAAGTTTTTGGCCCAGTTCTATCTGTTCGATCTTTTTCTAGCGAGGCAGAAGCTGTGCTAGAAGCGAACTCTACAAAGTTTGGACTTGCATCTACAGTTATGTCATCAGATCCGGCTAGGGCTATGAGAGTTGCGAACCGAATAAGAGCTGGGGCAGTGTATGCCACATCAACTGGTGAGGGTATTTTAGCGGAGCATCCAGCTGTATCTCGCGGCGGTTTTGGTTGCTCTGGTGTTGGCCGTGAACTCGGTATTAGTGGGTTGCATGAATATACTGAACTGAAGAGTGTAAACTACACAGGCTTTTCGTTAGCTGATGCTAAAATAAAGGATGCAAAGTAAACTATTAAGTGAAAGGACTTGCTCAACCGAACTAAAATTTGCTTGGTTAGAGAGAGTTGTTAATCAAGGATGATTAAGCCTGATTTGGAGGAAGGATGATTAAGCCTGATTTGGAGGTAGGCTAGCTTTTTAAAGTTCTGAAGAAAGCCTTAAATGAAGCAATCTAATGTAGAAATCAGTAGCTAGGTTAAACCTCCAAATTCAGCAGCGCTTTTTCATACATACCCTCTGCATTGCCAGATTGCTCAAGCTAAGCTTTTAGCTGTAAGGCTTTCAACAACACATCATACTTGTTGGCAATCGTTATCACCTTGATGGTTGCTCGCAGCATACCTTCCCAATCAATCGGGTCCCGTTCGATGGTTTCCAGCAGTGCAAAGCCCGATTGCGCTCAAAGAGCCTAAGTCGCTGACACGGCCGATTTAAAGCTTTGTGGGCGGTCTCAAAATCTTATGCATACAGTGCTTGCTCCATCCATTCACCATACTTGCTGGCTAGAAGATCTCTCTGATTCTCCAATCTTCTTGCCCTCACCTCTTAAACCTCAATCAATGCTGCCGACCTTGGGATGTCATTTGAGACCATCATCCTACTTTTCTGATCTTTTCCCAGATTTCGATTTACCCAACCATACACTTAACAAATTGGTGAGAATTTCTATCCCAATTTGACCTACAAATTTCAGAATTTAGTTATCCTCTAGCACCTCTCCAACTCGTCTCCACACACTGATCAACGTTTTGGTCCTTTCCAAGTCCACTGAATAATCTTCGGAACCATGGTACTAAACACCCCAAGATTCTCGTGCTTTTTCAATTTCTATGTTCTTTCCTTCTTTGTCCCCTTTCCACCAGTCTCTGTGCGCAATAGGATTTTCACCAATCCAACGATTATCAATAGAATCAGATTCAGGTTGAAATCTAACATCACATGTAAAGCGTACCTTATCAGAGTTATTTCTTAAAGAACCATGAAAGGTGTAAATATTAACTATTAACACATCCCCTGGATCATAATCTCCAACTAACCACTTTGTTTTTGTAAGTCTGCTTAATTCAGAATAATTATTCGTAAACCATCCACCTTTAATCAAATCTTTATCAACATCCATTCTTCCATAAGTTTCTCTTATTTTTTTAAGATTTGGGTGGTTATGTGATTTGTCTAAAACAACCATGGGCCCATTATCTTTAGTTACTTTACCAACTGGAATCCACATAGTAAGTAGGTTCTTAGAACCACGCCCCATATAAACAACATCCATATGGGCTTCAGTACCATAATTATTTTTACCAACGGATCTGACCCATTTATAATCATAGGTTCTCGCAGGCTCTTTAAAAAATTTTGCGAAGAAATTAAAGCTATTCGGATGTTCTAAGATTTTGATAAATTCAGGATGATGGGTTATCTCTTTTTTCCCTCCAAAAAAAAATGATCCGTTCTCACTTTTTGGTTCTTCAATAGTTGAATCATCCGATAGTATTTCTTGGTTATTTAAATATTCATAAAATATTTTTCTAGCATTTAGTATCTCACTTTGAGGAAATAGTTGTCTTAAACATAAATACCCATCAGTATTTAACCGTTTATATAATAATGATATATCTTCATTAGGATAAGAACTTTTAATTTCTCCTAAGATATTATTAAAATCGGCTTTTTCTTCACCTAATTGATAAACCATTTTTTCTTCTCTATATCGATTATTAGGTCTGCATCGAAATTTATTTGATTGCACCCGCTGTAATACATGAAATAAAATAGCGTTGCAATAGGACAAAGAGGACTAGCATCGGCAATGTGAGTGTGACGGCTCCCGCCATTATCGCCCCCCATGAAACATCTGTAAGTCCAATTAGACTACCCAGTGCAACTGGGCCGGTCATCATGTCCGCTTGCGTGTTGATTAAAAGTGGCCAGAGGTAATTATTCCAAGAAGCCAGGAAAAGGATGATGCTCAGGGCTGCAATTGTCGGTTGGGCAATCGGCAACGCCACGAATAAGAAGATCTTCCATTCACTGGCACCATCAAGGCGTGCGGCATCAAACAATTCGTTGGGCATCATCTTGAAGGCTTTACATTAGGTACTGTAATTGAGAAAAATGACTTGGTTACTAATGCGATAATTAGCGCAGAGATGACTCAAGACCTCTAGTAAATTTAATGAAAATAATATATTTATTAAATTTGTAATAGGTTCACAAAGCTTTTGAGGGTTAACAAAGAGTTGATGGCCATCAATTCATAGACCAGACTGCAGAATTTCCAACTAAGGAGCCATTTATCGAACTAGTGGATAGATGGTATGAAACTCAATTGGGATTCAGCAACCGGTTCATGGGCCAAAGCAAATATTGCAAAATTTTCTATAACCCTTCCAAAATAAACATCTGTCGATCCACTCCACCATTCAATTTTGCACAAGCTGCCTTGTATTCCTCACTATCATAAGCTTTTTGTGCAGCTTCTAGACTTTCAAATTCACTAATTACTGCTCTTAGCGGGGTGTTGCCTTCCTTACTGATAATATTGGTGCCTCGAGCAAGAAATTGGGCACCATTGGCTTCCATAGCAGGCCGGGCATCAACAGCATACGCTTTCAGTTTTTCCGGATCGTGTATCTCATTGTAGACTGCAATAATATAAGCTTTAGCCATCCTTGTTTTCTCATTGGAGTAAATAATCGATTTTGATTTTGGGCACTAAACTTACTTAAAAATTTTTCACAAAAATTAATATCATTTAGCGAGTTAGCAAAAAGCAAGTAGAGCTTTTACAGGGAAGTAATTTAATAGTTGTGCTTATACAACTGGCTGCTGGTGAAAAAATTATAGTCCAACATTTTATGAAACCGAAGTGCTGGTCGGATGATTTGAATTTTCTCTGTGTGTTTTAATGGCAATCCCTACTCCCGCAGCAACGATCACTACCATTCCTAGGATCGTCAATTGATCCGGTAGATGGTCGAAAAATAGCCAACTCAATAAGGCTGCCCAAACAACGTGCACCCAATTGGCAGGTGCAATCAGGGAAGCTGGTGCGTACCTGTATGCAACTGCAAAGAGGTAGTGTGCCACATTAATGATTATTCCAAGCAGCGCTATCAAACCAAGATCCATCATGTTTGGGAAATAGCCCTCCCAAGTAAACAATGCGAGCAGTCCAGAACAGGGCACACTGATGAGGATAGAATAGAAAAGTAGAGCATAGCTGGTTTCTGTCTTGGTAAGTACCCTGGTCATCATGTGCAGTGTAGCCGCCAGTAACGCTGTTAGCAGGGCAAAGGTGACGCCTAAAGTTTCTAAATCTCCTCCAGGCCTCGCAACCATCAAAACTCCTGCGAAACCCAATGTAGCAAACCCCCAATTTATTGAACTTACTTGCTCACCCATCAGTGGAATAGACATGATCATCACTAGGATCGGAAAGGAATACAGAATGGAAATCGTCTCACCCACGGGCATGAGTCGCAGAGCATGGCCTATTGATAGAGAAGCTAGTACCAAGATCAGTCCTCTGAGAAGGACCCAGCGAGTACGATTAATTTTCCATAAATTTCTACCTATTTTTGGCCAAATGAAAGCCAGGATAAGTATCAAGCTCACCACAGAACGAATGACCATGATCAACTCGACTGGGTAACGTGTTGTCAAATACTTGGTTAGAACCTCACCTAAGGCAAAAAGGAAAACTGTTCCAATTACAATAGCAAATGCTGTCAGAGTTCGATTTTCTGCATGGAGTGAGGTATCGGACATTAATTGAATGAGCCGGCAAGGAGGTACTGAAGAAGGTAGGATCCAGTTTATATTGGATCCCTTTGACGTAAATGTTTATTATCTGTTGGGTGCTTGGTAAGCAGAAACCACCTTGTTAGCCTTTTCCATGGCGGTAGTCATTGACTTGGAATCAATTAGTTCAATAAATTCATTGCCTGTAGTTGCTCCTGAACAACCAATCGCCATTTCAGCCTCTGCCATTGCTTCAGCAGTTCCTTTCGCAATAGTTACTATATCAGCTGTGCTGACGCTGAAATACATTTTTAGTATATTCATACCAAGCCCGCCAGTAAGTGCTTCGAGCGCACCCTCACGATCTGATGGATTATCAGCATAGCCTTTGAAGGCTGCATTACTCAGTTTGCTCTAGTCATGTAAAGTGCTAATTTTCTCCTGTAGCCAGTAGACGTTCTGCCTAGACGCATTAATTTTGGCATCGATGTGTGAAATCCAACCAAATAGATAATAACCAAAAGATTCAACAAAATTAATTGTTATCTAGACTTAAAGCTTAAGCCAACGGATTGATAGTCCGCAGTACAAAGAGAATAAACTATTATGAATAATAGGATATTAACCAATAAATACAAAAATTTTCCAAAATAATAGCAAAAATATCGCAATTACATCTTGATATGGCCATGCAAATTGGGCCTATGCTCTTATTTGTGTGATTGTACTTCAATTGAAAAAAGCAATGGCGCAAAAGCATACAGGAGGGATTTGGTGATAAGACCAAGTATCCTGCACTTGCTCTAAAATCATCTAAGTGGGCAATGATTTTTTGCTGAGAGAAGGGGTACGAATTGGCAATTCGCCTCTCTACGTTGTTGAGTAAAGGCTTTTTCTAATTTTTGATAAATTTGTTCGACAAAATAGCAGATATAACATCAATTGACATTAATGAATCAGGTGTAGATTATAGTTACAGTGGAAATGCTTAATTCACTTCTTTAAAAGACAATCATTTAAAGAAGTGGGGGAAAGTAATAAAATGAACGATATCTAAGAAAAAATTTGGTGATAATTCCTTATTTTTTAAAGTCTGCGAAAAGGAATTTCTCAAACAGATGTAAGTTCGGGTTGATCAGAGGTTATTAGATAAAACTTTGTCGGGCAATCTTACTGTAAGTTGAGATAAAGAATTATATTAAAAAGTGATGAGAATTTTTCAACTGATAATATCATAAATTGAGATTACCATGAAGCTAAAATACTTGAAATGTGATTGGGGCATGGAAAATTTTGGTAACCCCAAAGAACGTCTTAAAATGTACAAGAATGCTGGTTATGACGGTGTTGAATGCGCAAATATTGGCATGGATGCACAAGAATTTGCTGATTACACAGACGAATTGGGCTTAGAATATGTTGCTATGGTGTTTTGTGATACGGAGCAAGCATTTGAGGAGCAACTTACTGAAGTAATTAATAGAAGACCTATTTTAATCAACTGCCATCCTGGAAGAGATTTTTGGGATTTTGATCGAGGCTGTGATTTTTTTGCAAAAATTTTTAAAATAGCTTCATCTGTAGATGTTGAAGTACTTTATGAAACTCACAGAACAAGACTACTCTATGCACCATGGACTACGAAAAAGTATCTTGAAGCATTTCCTGACATGAATCTAACAGGCGATTTTAGCCATTTTACGACTGTCTCAGAGGGTAACATGTGTGGTGATGGATATAAGGAATTAATGGATTTCATCATACCAAGGACATTTCACTTGCATGCTCGCGTTGGCTATCAGAATGGACCACAAGTACCAGATCCAAGAACAGGTATGGGTTTACAGTGGACTGAACGCTTTGAGGAGTGGTGGGATAGAGTTATACAAAGTTGCAGCGATCAGGGGAGAAAATTTATTACAATTAATCCTGAATTCGGTCCACCAGAGTATCAGCCGTTTCATCCCTCATCGGGTAAACCGCTGGCAGATATTTGGGACATATGCTTGTGGATGACTAATAGATTTAAAGAACGTTGGGATCAGAATGCTTCTAGGCTCATCTGATAGAAACTAAGTCAAAAGATTACAGTTCTGATTTCTAGTTTTTGGATCCTATCATCCACCCTAAAGATTTTTTTAATGAAAGTAATTGATTATAAATTCAATTAAAGCCTATTGATTATATTTGTTTGGTTTTGCTTCAACTTGAAAAAGCAGGAGCACCAAAGCATCCGAAGGTGGATCTAGTGATGATACCAAGCATCCTTCATTTGCTCTAGAATCATCCAAGTGGGTGATGGTTTTTGATGATGAAAGGGGGACGAACAGACACCCCAACACCCCATTTTATCATACACAGCGCCGCCCTGACTCGTCTCAATATCTCCATCAGTGTTCTCATCCTCTCTGAATCAACTGAATGATGATCTTTCAAATAAAGCTAAAGATTGATCTCAATCATTAGTGATTGGATACGCTGATCTCTGTGATTATGTTTCAGCGGCCCAATGAACCCACTGAATGGCTGATCCAGAACAGTTGAATAGCTGCAACTCTCCAATTTCTCATCAACATTTGCCACCAGTTTTTCAAGTGTATGAAATTCATCCATCTCTAAGCAAAAGTCTGGTCGGTAAGCAGTTTGTTATAGCTCATTTCACATAGGAGCCCTTTGAGCTTTTAGGGAATAGCAACGTATAGTTGCCTAAATTTAAAAACTGCCTTAATGTTCAATTATAGCGAACTGGATATAGATCAACACGCAAGAGCTATGAACTTTTTCCCACTCTAATAATTATCTCAGGAAGCATTTAAGCCAGAATAGTTTCAGTTGATTTCGGATTAAGTGCACTGAAAAATAGCTAAGGGGTATGATTTGAATTTATTTTTGATACGTCATGCGGAATCTAGAAACAATATCTGTAAAAACGATCAGGATCGTGTTTCAGATCCAGAACTCACAGAGAATGGGCGTTTACAAAGCACTTATCTAGCGGAGTTTCTTCAAAAAGGCTTTCATCTATCCCAGAAAGAGTTTGAAGAAAATGAAAAACCCTTTGATCAAATCTTTTGTAGTGCAATGCAGAGATCTCTAGAAACGGTTAGTCCGGTTGGTGTCTCAATTGGGCTCAAACCTGAGGTATGGCTTGACATCCATGAAGTAGGAGGAATTTATGAATTCAATGCTGATTTTACTGAAAAAATTGGACTCCCCGGGCTGAATCGAAAACAAATTCATTATAATTTTCCAGATTATTTACTTCCAGAAAGCATTGACGATGAAGGATGGTGGAATAGAAGTGCGGAAACTCTTCAAGAAGTAAGTCTGCGTGTAGAAAAAGTCCTCAATATCATTAAAGATCGTGCAGAGGAAAATGTTCGTTTAGGTTTGGTGACGCATGGGGTTTTCATAAGTAGTTTTTTTAGTTCACTTTTTAATTTAAATATTGCAGATAGCATCGCTTTTCAGAGTCATAATTGCTCCATTTCCAGATTAACTTTTGAAAGAAATAAACAGGTTACAATTCAATATTTGAACTTTTACGGTTACTTGCCTGAAAATCTGAGAGTCCCACGCCCTGACCTGAATGTAGAAAATGGTTGAAAATATTGAGGATCTTAGTTTCAAAGATTTGGGAAAAATTCCTTTTAATAATACCTAGAACTACGATTGGAACAGTCTCTAATAGTTATACAAAAAATTTAATAACCTTCTCTAGCTCATTTTTAGATTCATTACAGGATGATGTAAAAAAGCGCAGGTATTTTGTAAAAGTAAGCCACATACTCCAACACTTTGAATGGTTTACCTTAAACAACTTCTAGAGTCACTTCGTGAGTTATGATCTATCGATAAAGCCTTTTACAATCATTGCTACCACTGAGTCAGAGAGATAAGTACCTGATACAGAATTCTTTGTCTCTGATCAGAAATTCCTAGCAGAGAAGATTCTAGGAATTGTAAATAGTTTTGAGTCATCAGGAACCAGTAGAGTAAACTAGTTGATGAGCAACTTCATAAAGAGTTGCACCAAAAAATAAGTGCCTGGGTGCCACAATATCTCAGAAGATTTCTAAAAATAGCCCTACCTTGAGGATAGGAGGCAAGAGTTTAAGTAATTCCTTGTGATTATTTTGTTTTGGCTGGTAGCGTAAGGTAGTGAATTAGTGTCCTAACTTCAATTGAGATTTAGAATACAAGAATCATTTAATTCTTTGAAGTCAGCCAAGAAATTTTAAGGAGAGCAAGTCAATTTGCTTAAATAGGATGATATGGATTTTGGTCAATCTACTCAGAAAATATACCGATTATGTTAATTGCCAAAACTGAATTTTTTGGTAATAATTTTCAACAGTTTAAATTCTAATTATTATTTATAAGGCTGTTTTTATGCGTAAATCACAAAAATTTTAATTTAATAAATTTATAAATATTATTGAATTTATTTATTATTTTAACTTGATTTTAGATTAATTTTAACTCTTTCTAAAATTTGGAACAATGGAAAAAGTAATTGTAAATCAACCTGCACCAGAGTTTGAACTCAAAGATCAAAATGGTAGCATACACAATCTAACTGACTATCGTGGTGAATGGATTTTATTATTTTTCTATCCCAAAGATGGTACAGGACCCTGAACTGAAGAAGCGAAAGCTTTCGGGGAAAGCTTAATCAATTATAATCGGCTGAAGGCAAGAGCGCTCGGGATAAGTGTTGACAGTGTTGACAAACACAAGAAATTCGTTGAAAAACATGGTTTGAATGTAACCCTTCTAGCTGACCCAGAAAAAAAAGTTGTCAAAAGATTTAGTGGAACTAATCTTTTAGGTTGGGCCAATCGAAAATCATTTCTCATCGACCCATTCGGCAAACTAAGAAAAATTTATGATACTGTTGACACTAAAACACACGCCCAAGAAGTTCTCAGAGATTTAGAAGGTCTAACAGAACTTGTCGAAAATCTAGGCAAATTAGAATCAAGCAATAGTCAGATTCTGGCAAGTATTTCAGCAGCTAGTCGAATCCAGAAGGCAATATTGCCAGATTTTAAAATAGTTAAATCTCATTTTAAAGATTTCAGTCTTTTGTGGGAGCCGAGAGATATAGTCGGTGGTGATTGTTACTGGACTGCCAAAATCAATAATTATATATGGATCGGTTTGTTTGATTGCACTGGTCATGGAATACCTGGGGCTTTTCTGACTCTAATTCTGATGTCAAAACTAGTGCGTATCTTCCAAAACATTCAAGAAGTTTCAGAGCATCTACCAAGTCTTATATTGGAAGAAATTGATGAAAATTTAAGAGATTCGCTTGGTCATGAAGAGCACGGATATTCTGGGAGAGAAGGAGCAGACGGATGTATTTTGCGTTGGGAAATTGGCTCATCATCAATAATATATTCTAGTGCAAATATGCCTATAATTACTCAAATGAGAGATAAGACGAATGTACATTTTGGGATTCGAAGAAGTCTCGGTTATGGAAAAAATAGCACCAGAAAGTTTGAAGACAATACTCTTGATATCGAAAAATCTACAAGAATATTTCTTTTCAGTGATGGCGTTGTTGATGAAGGGAATGAAACTTCAGGAATGTCTTACGGGAGAAAAAATTTACAGAATTTATTAGTTGAGCATAAGTCATCATCATTGGATGAATTGACGCTAGGACTTAAGAAAAATTTATCACAGTGGAGAAATTCAAGACCTAGAAGAGATGATTTATCGTTTATAGCTATAGAGCCAATTTAAGAATTATTCTTCAGATTCAATTTGCTTTTGAGAATCAGATTATGTGCTCAGTCAATCAATTACATTAAATCATGATAAATCACCCGCTAATCTGCTGGCAAAAATTCATCAGAATAGTCTGGATCATCAACTGCACACAGTCCCTTTTTAAAGGTACAGGAATTTCTAAAGCTGAACAAGACTTTTCTAATAATTCAAATTTTTTTGCCATGTGTTAGAAAGATCATTAGCTGTCGAATCAGTCAACGCACAATATTAGTTTCTTTCCAAAAAGGAGCGCACCTAAAGAATTCTTTCAGAGTGGTGGTGTTTTTGTATTTCGGAGGTATAAATTTCTTTAAAATTTTAAATTTGGAATTCTCAATTTTTTTTCAGAATTAAAATGAATGAAATAGAAAAGTACGAATTTGATCGTAAAGGATATATTGTTATCAGGAAACTGCTAAAAAAAGTACAGGTGAAAAATTTGCTTTCATCTATAAATTTATTGGAAAAGCATGCAATTAAAAATTTGAAAAAACCACTGCGTAAAATGAGCCCTTGGGGTCCCGAGTATCATCTTAACGCAAAAAAAGGCTATCATGCCCAGGGCGAAAAAAAAGATGGTGGATCAATAATTATTGAGGATTTTTGGAATGCGGATTCAACCTTTGATTGCCTAATCAATCATGGTCCCACCATGCAGTATATTAATGCGGTTATTCAAACACGCCCGACTATCAATAACTCAGAAATTCGCATTCGTTATTATCAAAATAATACTGTCAGTCATGGTGGAAACATCCATGGCAGATCCTCAAACTTATCCTCTCAAAAATACAAGTATAGTTTTGGTGAAAATGGCATCGACTGTATGATGATACGAATGATTTACTTCGTGCATGATTGTAGAAATGATCAAGGAGCTTTTTGTGTTTCTCCTGGTACTCACAAGTCTAATTTAACTAGTCCATACAATAGGAATCCTGATATGGATCCAAGTATGGTTGGGTTGGAAGTGGAGGCTGGGGATGCAATATTGTTCACGGAGAGTTTGCGACACGGTGGATTTAGCAATTTTTCACAACAATCACGTAAAACAATACATGTAGGCTATGGCCCTCATTGGATGATGTCACAAAATATGGCTACAATGGATGAAAAACCATTTATTTTACCGAAAACATTCGCCAGGTTATCCGAAGAGCAAAGTCTCCTTTTTAGACCATGGTAAACCAAAGGAGTTGTTAAAATGGTAATGCAACCACCATTTACTGATTCATAGTTCCAGGCACATCCACACGGATTTTTCTTATACGACCATCACCACTAAACCTTTCACGGCCCAACACGGTTGATTCACAAAGAAATAAGTCCCTGCCATCATTTCCGCCTAACATGCACGCGTAAGCACTTTTTTCTGGATCTGTGAGTTCAATGACCTGCTTAATTTCTCCTCCATCAGCAACACGAACCCAACCCCCAGAATCTCCATAAGTAAAGTAAGGACATGCCACCCAAGCACAACCCTCCTCATCAATACAAATCCCATCTGTTGGTACTCCGAGGTAAGCAAAGGGACAACGATTGGACAGTGTTCCGTCGTGATTAATGTCCCATTTTGTAAGTGAGTATGAGAAGGTTTCAGCAATTATCAGTGTTTTACCATCCGGAGTAATTATGCCACCGTTAGGGAAACAAACTCTATCCGCTACAATTTTTGAATCTCCTTCTGAATTGACCATTACTATGTAACCAAATCTTGGTAAATTATATGGGCCTGGAGGAGATGATTCACTCAAACCTGGTAGATATGCACCTGCGTATGCTGTTCCATCTGGCTTTACTACCATATCGTTTGAACAGGTATTATATCTAGTTGAAATGTCTGCATAATGAGATGCATCAGTCCTTGATAGCCCACCCTTAGTTAATAATTCGGATGGTATCCTCAATATTTCCTGACTTGAAGTAGCTACTACCAAAAGATCACCATTTTGAATGAAGCCGAGCCCGCTCGGAAATTCACCTGGTTCAAAAACAGTTTCAACATGACCTGCCTCATTAATTCGAGACACTTTGCTAGACAAGACGTCACTGAAATAGAGTTTTGAATCTCGCTGATTCCACCTTGGACCTTCAGGAAAGAATAAATTTTCAGCGATACTCTCAATTCTGTCCATAACTATTATCTCTCCGATTTGTAATCAATTAGCTGGTTCAGAACATTCAGTTTTTTTTCAACTCTAGATCTACAAAAATGCATTCCGGCTGGATTTCTTCAAAACGATGTCGCTGATATGCTCTGGAACGTTGAAGTTCAAAATATTTGGACGAGTCCAGATTCTTTCGCATAGGAATCTCTTTAACTTTGGTAGTAGCAACGGATTGTTGCCTATCTCCAAATGACACCTACAGAAAAACTTCTGAGAATAGCCCTGCATAGCCCAATAGCACGCTGGTAAGGACGACAAAAGAATATTGATTCCTAAAGCTGAACAGAGTTTATTGGACTAAAGCAGAGCATTTAATCCGGTATTTGATTTCTGATGAATGAGCCAACTTGGTCGATTGCCTCCTGACCCTTATCCAGAATTGGAGCAAACATTTGCCAATTATGAGTCATATCTTCCCAGACTTCTAACCGAACCTGATTTCCAGCAGACTTAAGCTTTTCCTCCAGTTGAACAGCATCTGTAAGCAGCATCTCTGCACCTCCTGTCTGGATTAACACAGGTGCTAGTCCTGAGAGATCTGCGTGAATGGTAGACACAAGAGGAGAGCGAGGATCTGCACCATTCAGATAGAACTTTGCCCATTCCAGCAACGTTTCTTGCTGTACAAGAAAATCTAATTCTTCGTTTTGCTTCATTGATTCACCTGCACACTCTAAATCACTCCAAGGAGATAGGCACGCAGCACATGCGGGTTGCGGCAAACCTTCATCCCTGATTGATATCAATGCAGCAATACTGAGCCCACCACCACAGGAATCTCCTGCGATCACAATTTGTTTGGGTTCAAGATCTGATTCAAGCATCCATCTGTAGCTCTCATTATGTCTTCAATCGGATCTGGAAACGTATTTTCGGGCGCTCTTCGATAATCTAGACCTAGAACTTTAGCATTCACTGAAACTGCAAGCCGTGACATCAGTTCATGATGAGATTTTGGTGATCCTATTACAAAACCTCCGCCATGAATATACAGTATAGCTCTCTGGGGTTCCATATCTTTGACTTCTAACCACATCCCACTAAATTTTTGCTCAGATATGATGGTGTCTGAAATATTTATAGTTTGGGGAAGTGAATTTCCCATGTTGTCGAAAATTTCTCTGATTTGGTCCAAATTTGCGTCCGTTGGAAAAATTGGATTTTCGGCTAAGTTTTTTCGAATGGTATCTAGTTGTTCATTGGGCACCTATCTCTCCTAACTATTTGATTTAATCCTATATCCAAGAGAAGCTTCAAAAACATTCAACTATTGGAGGCTACTGTAGCTAACTATTTTTAATAATCTTTTTTCTCGATACTAAATCCTTACCAGCTTTTGTTTACTTTATATTTTTCAATTTTTACTTTTTCTCACAAACTCTTTAAAAATTCAATTTTTCGGTTGATATCCCCCAAAGATCGCGATTATTAATGATAAGATTTCCAAAATTTAATTGGTAGCTTGTGAGCAATCTAAAGAATGGTTGTCCTCAGTATGTGTGAACTATGACATATACCCACCCTCACTTGAGGGACTCCGTGGGGATTATGAAAGATCAACCTTTAAACCAATACTTTAACAAAATACAAATAGAGAGGTTATGCTGATAAGAAGACTATTATTAAGCTCCATCATCACTAGCCTGATGGTAATTTCCGCTACTGCTCAGAGTTCCAAGAAAGCGCGTAAATTTATGGTTGCTACTGCCAACCCAGTAGCCTCTCAAGTCGGCTATGACATTTTAAAACGTGGTGGTAATGCAATAGACGCAATGGTAGGGGTTCAACTGATGCTCAATCTCGTTGAACCACAAAGTTCAGGAATCGGAGGTGGTGCTTTCTTACTGTTTTACGATGCAAAGCGGAATGAAGTCTCTAGTTTTGACGGTAGAGAGACAGCACCCCTTAAAGCGAAGGGTGATCTGTTTCTTAAAGAAGATGGTAACCCTATGAAGTTTTTTGATGGGGTGGTAGGCGGAAGGTCTGTTGGAACACCTGGCACCTTAAAACTTCTGGAAGTAACTCACAGAAACTTTGGTTCACTTCCCTGGGAAGATTTGATTCAACCAACAATTCAACTAGCTGAAAAAGGTTTCAGAGTCTCAAAACGGATGGCAGCCTCTGTTGAAAGGGATGCAGAGCGACTCAGGACTTTCCCAGCTACAAAATCTTATTTCTTTCTAAATAATAACACTCCGATTCCTGAAGAAACATTGTTACGAAATCCAGATTTTGCCCAAACATTACGCCTGATTGCTGCACACGGCAGTGAGCCTTTCTACTACGGTGAAATTGCAAGGGACATTGTTCGTACTGTGCAAGAAGCTAAAGGCAACCCGGGCAAACTATCGCTTGCTGATCTAAGAAATTATTGGGTGATTGAGAGGCCACCAGTTTGTCATGACTACAAGCAATATCAGGTTTGTGGAATGGGGCCTCCTTCATCAGGTGCTCTTACGATTGGGCAAATGCTTGGAATGCTCAGTCACTTCAGTCTAGATGACTTGTCACCGGACGGGCCAAAATTCTTACACCTCTTCGCAGAGGCTAATCTGCTGGCTTTCAAAGATAGAGGCCTTTACATGGCAGATAGTGACTATGTGGACATGCCAACCAAAGGTTTGCTGGACACAAAATATTTGGAGATGAGATCCAAACTAATCAATTCAAGCAGGGTTTCTGATGGCATGTCAGCAGGTTCACCGCCCACAGCCTTAAACTATAAGCTCAGTCCTGACGCTTCTATGGAGCTTCCCTCCACTAGTCACTTCGCGATTGTAGATACTCAAGGCAATGCTGTAAGTATGACGACTACAATTGAGAATGGGTTTGGCTCTCGTTTGATGACCAGAGGATTTTTACTCAATAACGAATTAACTGATTTTTCCTTTCGGCCTGAGCAGGATGGCCAGCTGATTGCCAACCGGCTTGAGCCTGGGAAGCGCCCCCGATCTTCCATGTCCCCAACACTCGTATTTAATTCAAGTGGGCAGTTACACATGGCTGTCGGTTCTCCTGATGGTAGCCGAATTATCCCATACGTTGCAAAAACTCTTTTGGGAGTACTAGAATGGAATATGGATATTCAAGAGGCGATAAATCTTCCAAACATTGCCAAAAATTTCGGTACCATGAACTTGGAGGTTGGCACTTCAGCGGAGCAATTGAAAGCAGACATGGAGCAAATAGGACACAAGGTCAGGGTTCGCCCACTGACTAGTGGACTACAAGGAATTGTTGTTACCCCCTCTGGGTTGGTCGGTGGAGCAGATCCACGTAGGGAGGGACTAGTCCTCGGCGAATGAGGCTGCGTAATTTTTGATTTTGTTTGTTAGGGTATAATTCTTTCTCGTCTATTGACCTAACTTACAATTATTCAACTTCTGGTAATTTGAATATTTAACGCATTAATTTGAGTCAATCATGAAATTTTTAGGTAGCTTTAAAAAAACATGTACCTTTGAGCGCTGGCAACAGTTGGTTAGTGATTTGAAACCTCACACCGACAAGCATGGTTTGAGAGTTATCTTTGCTACAGAAAGCGAGGATGGTTCTATGATCTACGATGTCAGTGAGGCAAAAACGATGGAGGGAGCTCAAGCTTTTTTATCTGACCCAGAGGTTATGAGGATGAGGAAGGAGGCAGGAGTAGATATCGACAGTCAAGAGATGATTGCTAGTGTCGATAAATTTCATATTTTTCAGTAATTTGAAGCACTCAAAATTCATTTAGTTGCCTGTTGCCAACAAACAGCTCATCACTTCCTGGGCCTGGGCCTTTTTAGCGATACTTTGTTGTGCTGCAGGAATGAATTTGGCGTAGCGCAGAGTTATCAGGGAACTCGGGCATGTCCCAATTGATGTTCGACTTTAGCCGAGGTGGCTCCATTCGAGAGCATCATTGAGGCGATCGTATCTAGCTCGCAGTAGTTTAGCCTGAATTCTTTAAGGATGCCCGCCCGATCACTTAGTTTGCTGAAACACTTTTTTAGACTATCTAATCTGCATAAACCCCCATTGGTTGCCAGCAATATTGCTCCAACAGCACCGCACGAATATTTCCATTCATCGGTTGAAGCAGAGTTTTACCACTTTTGGTGTCGTGCTTGGTATAGTTACCTCGATCAAAATCAATATCCTTCGTCTGCAGCTTAAGTACTTCCAAAGGTCTTGATCCAGTCCAGTCCATGAATTGATGCAGGTATGAAAGTTGGCGGTCAAGATAAAAATCCAATACCTGCTGTAAGTTCTAAAACTGTTTTAAACTGAGTCCTCAATCCAGAACTATCAATCCTTAGTTCAAAATATTGCATGAATGGATGACCTGCCGGGATCGAAGGCGAAGGCCTCCAAACCTAAATTTCCTCATATATCAAACATCCAGCTGAATCAAAATACTCAGCTGAAGCGCTGTAACTTTCTCCTGACCGATTTTGATTTTTCCATGAATTCAAAGCTTATCCGGCAAGCTAGTTACTGTTTTCAAGATTCAAAAAAGCCTTTGTAATCGGTAGGGACTTCAAGCCATGGATGGTGTTTTCAAACGGTGTCTCAATCTCCTCTCAAACAAGTAAGGCGTCAGGTTGCTCATCGATCTGGATTCAAGCGAGGATCCTGCCCATGGCATTCAGGAAGGCTTTAACTATAACAGACACTATAAAAATAACTGTGATCATCCCGTTTTAGGTTTCACCACTTCAGGGCTGATGAGGGGTGTGAAAAAGTTTTTTTGGGTGTGTATTCTGCGACTTCGATATTAAGCTCCGTACAGAATAACAGGGGTAGGAAGCCTACTGTGAAGATTGAAAGTTTTCAAATCAGAGAAACCAACCAAAAAAAATTCTGAAGCTATGTGAATAAGTTTTTGATTGATTCATCTGTTTAGTAGTAAGCAAGAGTGGTTCTTACCGTGGGGTTTGTAGCTACATACTTCAATGAACCGGATTCTTTTCATAATCTCTTATCAAATTCACAATTAATTTGGATCAAGCTCGATAAAATTCCTGAGCTTGCTTGGGCAGTGGTGTATTTTGAAGAATTAGGTCAGCAGCTTTTTCGGCGAGCATCAGGGTTGGGGCATTGATGTTAGCATTGGGTACATAGGGCATGACTGAGGCATCCACGACACGAATTCCTTCCATGCCATGAATTTTGAAACTTTTTGGGTCCACTACGGATTGGGTTCCGGTTCCCATCGCACAACTGCAGGAGGGATGATAGGCGGTTTCACCATCTCTTCGAACCCATTCGAGAATTTCTTCATCAGAGTCGACAGAAGGCCCCGGAGATATTTCACCCCCGCTGAATTCATCAAACGCAGATTGTCCAAGAATCTTCCTTGCGCAGTGGATGGCTTCCACCCATTCTTTTTGGTCCTCAAGGGTGGAAAGATAATTCATTCTCAAAGAAGGTTTGGCAAAGGGATCTTTACTAATAATTTTTACTGAACCACGGGAATTGGAAAACATTGGTCCGATATGGACCTGATACCCATGTCCTCCAGTTGGAGAGGTCCCATCGTAACGGATCGCTAGAGGCAGAAAATGAAACATCAGGTTTGGGTAAGACTCCTGATTATTACTTCGCGCAAAACCTCCTGCTTCAAAATGATTGGTAGCCGCAGGGCCCTTTCGAAAGAAAAGCCATTGAAAACCGATCCAAGGTTTATTCCACCAACGAAGTGCTGGCTGTATCGAAACCGGTTGGGTGCATGCATGCTGCACATACACTTCCAGATGGTCCTGCAGGTTTTCTCCCACTCCCGGAAGTTCATGAACTATTTTGACACCCAGGGGCTCAAGATCATTTGGGTTCCCGATCCCTGAAAGCTGTAGTAGTTGAGGAGAATTGAAGGCGCCTCCACAGCTGATGATTTCTCCACCTTGAACGCTTACTTTTTGCCCCTTGTAGCTGAAATCCACACCTACCGCCCTGTTTCCGTCAAAACGGATGCATAATGCGTGGGCACGGCAGATTACTTTGAGGTTGGATCGATTCATCACAGGATGAAGATAAGCTCTAGCTGCGCTGAGACGTCTTCCCCGAAAGACATTCTTATCAAAGGCAGCAAATCCCTCCTGACAGAAACCGTTCACATCGTTCGTCAATTCGAAACCTGCCTGTTGGACTGCCTGGAAAAAAGCCTGAAACAATGGGGTTGAAGCAGGACCTCTTTCCAATTTGAGTGGTCCCTGACACCCCCGGAAATCATCTCCTCCCGCCAGACAGTTTTCCATCTTTTTGAAATATGGCAGGCAATGAGCGAAGTCCCATTCCTTCATCCCTGGATCGGCCGCCCAGCGTTCGTAATCAAATGGATTCCCGCGTTGAAAGATCATGCCGTTGATGCTGCTGGAACCTCCCAGAACTTTACCACGGCCTTGGTAGATTCTCCGACCGTTCATGAAGGGTTCCGGTTCGGTTTCGTAAATCCAGTCGTAGAACCGGTTACCAATAGGAATTGACAGTCCGGCAGGCATGTGGATAAAAATGTCCCAAATTGAATCCGGTCTGCCTGCTTCAAGCAATAATACTTGGTTTTCAGGATTTTCGCTAATCCGGTTTGCCAAAACACATCCTGCAGAACCACCTCCTACAATGATGAAATCGTATGTTTTGTTCATGACCTAAAGGATGTTCGCAAAAAGAGGAGTCCTTGCATTGTATCAGGATTGGTTCTCATAAATCAGGAATTCTCGGGTCAGTTCCAGAACCTTTCCATTGATTGAGTTAGAAATTATTTTCGTTATTTTCCCATTCTAAAGAGGTATGTGGACCTCTGCAATCCATTCTCCACTCATGGTGAATTCTTTTTCTCGGGACTCCCAAGTGGCTCATTCAGAAACTCCAAAACTTAATTCTGATGTAATTTGCAGAGGTTGGGTTTCTACGGAAACTGAATTCTTTTTGCAGATCAAGTCTGAGGCTCCAAGGGCATCCGAGACCAGTTGTCAGATCAACTGAAAATTCCCCAAATCCATCAATATAAGAGAGGTGTCTGGGCCTCCAGTGATCACGTCAATCCTGTTTTCAAAAAGAGTTTTTGCCAGGGTCCAAGCGTTGGCCACGGCCTGGGATGCATATACGACGAAATCGGCTTTCGGGGCTTCCCCCAAACATCTTTGGCAGCAATTGCATTCAGGATCAGAACCCCTGACTCTATAAAAAAACAGCATTGTCGAGCTTTCTTTCCAAATCGGTTTCCTTTGACAGGATTAACCCTCCACCGAATCCGCGCAGATTTTTAAAGGTTGTCGCAGTGATCACATGGGCATGTGGCCGGGATGAACTCCAGCGGCTACCAATCCTGCGAAATGGGCCATATCGGTAAGGACTTCGGCTTCACAATAATCAGCGATTTTCCGGAATCCTTCATAGTCGAAAGATCGTTTCCTACCTTTGCTGGAGCCAGGGGATACCAAAATTTCATCTTTTGACAAGATTAGCTAAATCTAATAAATTTAATGGCATCTAGTTCAGCGACTTATTCGTCCAAAATAATTACAGTAAATTAGAGAAAAGAATTCTCTAAACTCAAACGGATAATATTCAAAAAAAATACTACTAAGAATGAATAATAATTATAAAGATTATGATCCTAAATTGTTTAAGAGAGGTTTTAAATGTGACTTCTCTAAAATGGATTTATTACCTGAGTTAGCATCAAATGGATTTATTATCGTTAGGAATGTTCTAGGTGATAGTCAAATAAAAGAATTTAGAAAAATATTCGAAGATCTTTACGCTAAAGAAGGATCTCTAGCTGGAACAGAAGTGTCACAGATGATAGGAATTAGAAGATTGGCTAATCTTATCAATAAATCTAAATTATTCAAACAGATTTATCTAAATAAAATTTTGTTAACAACTGTACTTTTTATATTAAAAAAACCTTTTAAACTAGGCTCTCTTAATGGGCATGATCCTCTAAAGGGAGGTGGGCTTCAGGAATTTCACTCGGACTGGAAACATCCATTTGACGGAAATAATCACGTAATAAATTCCATTTGGATGCTTGATAATTTTCACATTAGTAATGGTGCAACACGGGTTATACCAAAAAGCCATACTATAAAGCAAAGTATAGACGAATTAATTGAAAATAAGTTAGATGATCACCCTGAACAAGTTTTTCTCGAAGGTAGGGCTGGAGATTTGGCAATTTTTAATTCACATTTGTGGCATGGTAGTTACGTAAATAAAAGTGGAGAAAAACGTCGAGCATACCACTGCTACTTTGTAGCCAGACAATTTCCACAACAAACTAATCAAAGAATATATCTCGATGAGGATGTTAAAAGTGAAATGGACCCTGTCTCTAAATATATTCTTGATATTGACTAGTTAATTTTAGAAAAAAATTTTAGTAGATTGATTTTCTGAAATCAATCTTTTCATGATCTTGCTTTTTAAAAGTAATCTCACCAATCCCAATCAAGTAAATTTAACTTTATTGTGATAGCATTATTGGGCATTTTCTCTCTTACTTAATCTACGGAAAGAATTATAACTTAAGGCTTTGAATTCTTTCTTCGTTTTTATGTAAAGCCAGTGAACAAAATCTGTTCTGCCTGACCCTCTGCCAAGACCATGGTGGAATGAGTCAAATAGTACTGATTGTTCTATAGGTTTAAATTCTACTTAGCAAAGTTTTAATTGGCCTACCTCAATTTGTTAAATTCAAATCAATATGGAATCTGTCAATTCCCACCTGAAAATAAACTGGTATCGTGTTCCATGTGACAAGGATCTTCTTGGAGTTCTGCACAAAAAAGATAATTTGAAAGCTCTTTCTCAATCTTTGTGCTACCTATCACTTATAATTTGTACTGGTCTACTTTCTTTGCTGTCGTTTAATTTTTTGGGTAACACCGTTGGTTTCCTAGCTATTTTTTTGCATGGTACTGTATGCGCTTTTACCATAAATGCTGTACATGAGCTTATTCACGGAACCCCATTCAAGGACAAGCGTCTTAACTCTTTCTTCTGTTCAATCTTTGCCTTCGTAGGTTGGCACAATCATTACGCGTTTTGGGCTAGCCATACGCAACACCATAAATTCACTCTTCATCCACCTTTTGATCAAGAAGTTATTCTTAATCCACCAAGACATTTCACTATCAAGGATTTTTTAAAAAAAGGTTTTTTATCTCCACTTCAATTTGTTTTAAATATTAGAAATCAATTTTCAATAGCGACTTTAAAATTTTCTCCAGGATGGCAAGAGAAAAGTTTCACAGAAACAACACCTCTTAACAGAAATAGGGCTGTAAAATGGTCAAGATTTCTTCTTGCAGGCCACTTGTTGATTACTATTTTTTGTGTGGCAACTTTCCAATTTGAATTACTTTTTATTATTTCTATGACCCCAATGTACGGTGGATGGTTATTCTATTTAATAAACAATACTCAGCACGCTGGACTTGTCGATAATTCCAATGATTTCCGCAAATCTTGTAGAACGATATTTTTGAATCCTTTTTTATCCTTTCTATATTGGAAAATGAATTACCACATTGAACACCATATGTTTCCTGGTGTTCCTTTCTACAACCTTCCAAAATTACATATCGCAATTCGTCAGTCTTTACCTCATGTTTGTAATGGTATTTTTGAAACTTGGTCTCAAATTATTTCAATTCAAAATATCCAAAAAATATATCCTGATTTTCAGTTTAATCAATTAAATCCTTAGAACTTTAGTAAATGATTTTACATTTGAACTCTAGTTTAAAAGTAAACTGGTTATTTATGTGTTTAATCCTCTCTGTATTGGCTTTTGATACAAACCAATACTGCAAGTTGGTTTCTAATCTCTCTTCGTTTTTTTCATATCTTCGGGCTTGTGATAATTAACGCGGCAGGTTCTCCCATCATCTCTCTCTGTTTACCACACACCCAGGTAAATGGTTCTGATCCGTTTGCTCGATGCTAATTTTTCACTCCAGTCAAAAGGTTCAACTTTTTCTTCCACCCAAGCAATTAGAATTTCTGTCCTAATTTGACCCTCCACAAAGTAGTGTTATCATGTCATTTGAAATCTCTGTGTTCCTAAAAGAATAGCCGGCTAAACTAACCTGAAATTCTGAATTCTTTTTAGGCCATCATACTTGCCTGACTGCTGCTGTAGTTATCTGTAGGTTACGGCAGGAGTGTTGTCATAAATCCCGTTAGCGAGTGCTCAATAAAATCAAAACTTCAGAGAAATGATGGCTCAACCCGTTTATCTAGTAGTGGACGTGAAAATCCATGATGCAGATGCATATGGAAAATACAAAGGAAAGGTCAAACCACTGATCGAAAGTTACGGTGGTGAGTATCTTTCCAGGGGCGGGGAAATCAACTTGCTGGAAAACGAGTTGTGGGAACCAACTAGGATGGCATTAGTGAAATTTCCTGATAAGGAATCCGCAATGAACTGGTATAATTGCGAAGAATATCAGTTAGTAAAGAAATCCGAATTGTTAATGCGACTTCGACCAGTTTTTTTATAGAGGGCCTTTGAAACTTGCTCGAAGTTTTTTGAGCTCGATCAACAAGCTAACTCCAAATAATTCAATATCTCTTCGTAGTCCCATTCTCTCTTCTCTTTACCTGCTAGTTTTACCTTCAGTTCGAAGGACCTCAGGACATAAGACCAATTATCCAGAGCAGTGTTCGTCTAGAGCAATTGATGAACCAAATCCTCGAGGCTATCTTGATCTTTCTCGATCACTTCCAGAAGGTTAGCCGCATGAAAATGTTCAAATATTTTCAGGTGCTTGAAAAGCTGATTCACTGCTCTGAGTGATGTCTGGCAGTCACCAGTTTACAGGGCCCTCTCCTCAATTTTAATGTACTGTTGAACGATGTTTCTGCTTTCAAAGATACCAACACCCCAGAACACTAGTACCAACTGCAATAGAAAAACTATAACCAGCAGTCAGATGTACCAGAGATCCTTACCCAAAGAATAAACTTCATCCTCCTGAGAATTGATCAGATCGTTGCTTACCAATTAGTCTGCCAAGGAACTAACCCAAAGATAATCAACAAAGGTAACCAGCCGAATGTCTTTAAGCTCATGTACTGGATGTGATAACGGGAACGAACAGGTGCAAGGAGAGGAAGTAAAACCAGTAGACACCCATAACATTTCCAACCCTTCAGGTTAGATGTACTTATCAAACCAGACATTTGTCCTTGGTAAGTTTAGGAAAGGTAGTCGAGATAAATTGTTTCGGCACACTTTGCGGTAAAGGAAATTCATTAGTAGCTATAACTTATCTATCAGCAAGACTGATCATTATCTGCTTCCGCGATTTCCAGAGTCCCATTTCTTTTCTAACTTCTCAGCTGTCTTCACTCTTTGTTCTTGGGTCAGTATCGTATGGAAGTCAGTGAACCCTTGAGCCAATAATGGCAGCTTGGACTGGACTTCAGACCATCTAACATCCAGCAAAGCTTGTACATCCTCCACATTCACTGAGTCCTGCAGTATCTGTTCGTACATCTCTTCTTTCAACTCTACACGCCGTTCCTTAAATTCCTCTGATTCGTTGCGTAAAGTGTTAATGAGATTGGTCATCTCTTGCTCTTGAATATCATCAAGGTCTAGTGCGATCGACATTCCGAAGACGATGCGTGATGTATTTGAAGATTCCAGACGCTCAAGATGATTAGATTTCCAATCTTTGGATATTCGCTCTTTGACCTTAATACGTTGTTCGGGAGTCAGCATCGTATGGAAATCAGTAAAATTTTGTGCTACTGATGGCAACTTGGCAAGAACAGAAGCCCAGTTGGCTTCAAGCAGAGCATTTACATCCTCCACATTCACTGAGTCTTGCTGCATCTGAGCAAGCATCTCTTCTCGCAGTTGCACCCGAAGTTCCTTGAGTAGCTCAAATGCAGGACGAGCGGTATCAACAACCCTGGCCATTTCCCACGCCTGCGAATCATTGAGATCCAGTGTGCTGGATGTTTCTGAAACAATATCGGATGTGCTCATAGAATCTGGCTGGCCACAACCTACCAAAAACGTCGCTGATGTAACCACGATTAGCAAAGACTGCCGGAGTGTTTTGAAAGTTTTAGATTCTGACATAGCGCTTCTCCTAAAGTAGCGTGACTTAAATACCCTTATGTCCTATCAGTAGAACCTCTCGGGGCGATCGAACTGAGGCTTAGTATAGGAGAGAAATCTTTCAACAACCTTTCGAAAACCTTACAAAATTGAAAGGTTAGGAAAACAACTTCCAGATTGGATAAGCCGAGCTAAACTTATTCAGTATTTTCACTATTTGGAGAAGCTACATTGAAACTACTTTTGCTAGAGGATGATCCCAAGGTCGCTGATTTCATAAAAAAAGGCCTAAGAGAAGCAGGGTTTGTTGTCGAGCATGCTACACAAGGTGAGATTGCTCTGAGCTTAGCTCAATCAGAGGAGTATGATGTGGCCGTGCTGGATGTTATGGTTCCAGGCTTGAGCGGACTGTCCGTAATTCAAAAGCTGCGAGAGCAGAAAAACCCAATTCCTGTTCTTATTCTCAGTGCCAAGCACACATTGAAAGATCGAGTGCATGGAATTGAGTTGGGAGCGGATGATTACCTGACCAAGCCTTTTTCTTTCACAGAATTGCTTGTCCGCGTACAAGCTCTGATCCGACGCAACTCGCTAAATGCAGAACCAACTACCCTTCAATATGCAGATCTGGAGATGAATCTGCTTACCCGGGAAGTGTTACGCTCCGAGCATCCACTACAATTGCAGCCACGCGAATTCAGTTTGTTGGAATACTTTCTCCGGTACCCGGGACGAGTACTGTCCAAAACATTTATTTTAGAGCATGTCTGGGATTATGATTTTGATCCTCAGACAAATGTAGTTGATGTGCTTGTTTCACGTTTGCGCAGCAAAGTAGACAGAGACTTTGAAACCAAACTGATCCATACACTTCGAGGCGTAGGATATGTACTTAAGCTTTGAACGCTTGAGACCACGGAGCTTTCAAGCACGGATGACAATCTTTGGTACCCTCCTCTTCTTTTTCTCAGCCTTGTTGGTAGTTGTTTTTTCTGGATTTTTCCTTCACAAAGAGTTTGAGTCCAGACTTCAGCAAAGCATTCTCTGGAAACTTGAGCACTATTCGAAGCTACATCTACAGTCCAGGGCTTTGCTTTTGTTAACCCTGCAACAGGAGGACGATCAGAATCGAATACGTGGAACTTGGCTCCACTGGCAAGAAGATTCCGAAGTTCTTTGGGAAACAATCCCAGGGGACTGGGAAAAAGATCCCGCAACAATGAGTTCTCTTCTAAATACCCATTTACTTTCCGGTAATGAATGGAGTTTTATACCTCCCAAGAATATCGAACTGTCAAGCAGTAGTCCAATTGAGGAACATCATCAACTAGATCTTGAAAAGGAGCTTCTGATTACTGCGCGAGTTCTTTCCGATGGCTCTGTTTTAGCCATTGGAGAGTCCCATGCCTCCACGCAACTTCATATCAAACTTTTCAGACGCAAAGTTTTTCGGATTCTCCTGGCAGTGGGAATTGTCAGTATATTAGTAGGCTGGTTTTTTACACGAAAAGCCATGCGACCCATCCAAGATCTCGTGCAAACAACTGAAACAGTAGCTGCGGGACGCTTAGACGCTCGTGTCCCAGAGCCTGACACCTCAGGTGAACTAGCTAAACTTACGCGGCTCTACAATGAGATGTTGGAACGTATTGAACACTTGGTTACGACCATGAATGAGTCACTTGACAATGTAGCTCATGACCTGAGAACCCCGCTGATGCGTTTGCGTAACTCAATAGAGTTGGTGATGGCTAACGAGACAGCATCGGAAGTAGAACTTAGGGAGGCTTTATTGGATGTTGCGGAAGAAGCAGAGCAGATTCAATTACTGTTGACTGCGTTGATGAATCAGGCTGAAGCTAGAGTAGGTACTATGCGCCTGAATCAAGAATTGATTGACATGAATGTGTTAACACAGGAGGCTTGTGAGTTATATGAGTTGCTAGCTGAAGAAAAGCAAATAACCCTGCAAAAGAATTTTGCAGAAGCATCCGTGTTTCTTCAAGCAGATCCAGTCAGGCTGCGTCAGGCTCTCGGAAATCTTCTTGACAATGCTATAAAGTTCACACCAGAAGGAGGACTCATAACGGTGAGTATCCATTCTGAACCCAACGTGGTAATCATAGAAATCAAGGACACTGGAGTCGGTATCTCTGAGAGTGATCAGTTCAGAATCTTTGAGAGGCTCTACCGGGCAGACAAAAGCAGAAGTACAAAAGGAATCGGTCTCGGCCTGAGTCTTGTTCAGGGTATAATTCAAGCTCATGGAGCTAGCATTCAAGTCATCAGCGCTCCTAATCAAGGAAGCACCTTTCGAATTGAATTTTTACATTCGACATAAAATTTTTTGAATGTTTCAAGCATCATAAATATTTCGCTGAAAAAAGTACAAAGCCCCCCTAATCGAAGAAGTGGAATCTCAAAACAATTAAATTAATGGCTCTCCAATACCTCCCCAACACGCCTCAGTACCCCAATCAATGTTCTCATCTTTTCCGAATCAACTGAATAATCTTCAGCCAAATAGAGCCAACGATTGACCTCAATCATCAGTCATTAAACACGCTAATCTTTCCAATAATGTTTCATCGGGACAATGGTTCCACTGAAAGGCAAATCCCGAGCAGTCGAATAGCCGCAACTCTCTAATTCACCTTCAATCTTTGCCACTAGCTCTTCAGGAGTATGGAAGTCATCCGTCCCTAAACAAAAGTCTGGCCGGAAAGGTGTTTGTTGTAGCTCATAAGGTTGGGGTAGAGCAGGGAAACTGCGCCCGTCTATAATCAGACAATGATTATTGTCTGAGAGAGATTCCTCAACAGCTTCTGTCAGCTTTTGGTGATGAGGATTGTAAAATCGTTTCAGTAATTCATGACGCTTACTGTGGGTAGACACCTTGCGTAGCAGCTGAAGCAAAGATCCCTTAATGTAAGTTACAAGCATGCCTACCTGGCTCATCCATTCTTGAGAATCATCAGAGAAACGCTCTGGATCAACAACAAGCCGACTCACAGGAAATACTATTGCTTTTGCTTCTGGGAAGACCTGCTGGAAAATTCTATCTGTAGCGTGATCAGTGATGCGATTAAGTTCTTCCTGGAGTTGCTGATCTGATAGAAGGAAGTCTTGAAGAAGGTCTTATGGAATAAAAGTGGAGCATGGGGAAGGTGCAGCACGATTGAGGACGACATCCGCACAAACCATTCTGTGAATGGCAAATGGGCTTTTTCTTTTGCGTGATAAGGTAACCATGATCTGCAGAGAGACTCAGATCGTGGACGGTGTTCTTAAATTGTTAGGACATCGTAGTGTCATAGCAATTTCAGCTTACTTGGAAGACGAGGTTTTGGAAGTATTAGGCTTGGCTTGTAGGTATAAAGTATAGACGCAATTGGTAAAAAAGTTAGAGAGTCGATAAAATCCAGTGTAGAGGGAACTTACAGTAATTAGCTATAGATAATTAAATCTGATGATTATTCTGAATATTAAAAATCACAAATTTAACAAGAATATTAAATATCTTATTACTTTTTGGTCAAGGTTTAAAAGTGATCTGCTTTATAAAGCTGTCAAAATGATTTGATTCAAAAACTAATCAATGATGTAGATTAATTATGTGAATCACTCTATTTTAATTAAAAATCGAAATAAGTTTAAATGAATCATAAAGCATCTGTTTTTAGGTCAGCTAATATTCCGGCAATATCGATTTGGTTGTTAGCCGTAATAATGGGGACAGGCTTTCTAGGTATTACAGTTATTGCTCCTGCACTCGGATCAATAACTGTATATTTCAAAACTAGCGGAGAAGAAGCACAATTATTATTATCTGGGTTTTTTCTATCTATGGCTATTTCTCAGCTAATTTATGGACCTCTTTCAGATATTTTTGGTAGGCGGCCTTTTTTACTAATTGGTCTATTGCTTTATTCGATCGGGGGACTATTGGCTGGCTTTGTTCAATCTATGGAGATACTTATTTCAGCAAGGATTATCCAAGGCTTAGGGGCTGCTGCTATAGTCTCCATCGTCAGGGTGATTATTAACGATATCTACGATCGATTAGAAGGAGCCAGTGCTTTTGCTTTAATGAGTATGATAATGTCTGTAGTTCCGATACTGAGCTTTGTATTTGGAGGAATAGTTTGTGATTTAATTGGTTGGAGGGGAACGATGTTCTTGATTTGTATATCTGGTTCATTATTGCTTATTTTTGTAATAATAATATTACCTGAAACAAACTTTAAAAAAAATAAAAATTTTCAACTTACCTCAGTTTTTCATGATTATGTAACGCTGATGAAAAACAAAAATTTTCTTGCTTTCATGTTAACATCTTCAAGTTGTGCTGGAATCTTTTTTACAATGGTTGGATTTATATCTTTTGAATATATCAGGATAGGAGTAAAGCCAGCTGAAATAGGTTTTTGGTTTATGCTAAATCCTTGTGGTTACATATTGGGAAATTATATAACGAAGCGCTATGTTGGGAAATTTGGTATTGAATCTATGTCCCAATTAGGTGGATGCATGTGTTTGATTTCAGTAGTTTCCCTATTTCTACCTTGGACTTTTGACTTAAACCACCCATCTTTACTTGGTCTGTCTGGATTGTTGCTTGGTTTTGCATCTGGATTTGTAATTGCTAATACAACTATTGGTGCAATGTCATCGGCTGGGGATTCTAGTGGGAATGCATCTGGAATTGTCGGAGCAGCTCAGTTGGGGTTCGGTATTTTAGGTGGAGCTATAGTAGTAAATATAGGCGGATATGAGCATTTTGAAAGGGGTTTGTTAGTTCTGTTAGCACTATCAATTATATCTTTATATTTTGCTACTGTTTCTAGAATTCTAAAAAACAAAACTATATTCTAGGCAAAAAATATAGAGACTAAAAAGCTAGGTGTTAGGCTAGAAAGAAATTTTTAAACGAACCTGAATATAAAAAATTAAAGGCTAAATAAATTTGATAAAAGAATTGGTATTATCAAGGAAAAAAGAGAATTTCTGGTGGTATTTTAAGCAAAATATTGGAGTTTTTTGACTGCTTAGGGGCCTACGAAACTACAGCTCCCTGTTCAATTAATAACAGGTTGTACGTTTAATCAAACAATCTGAATCTGTAGTTTTGAACGATATACTGATGGGAGACTATATTTTTGATGATAAGCATTATCCATTGTCCACATTGAAATGAGACTTTGGGGAAAACAGTTCAAATTGTAAAAATTCCGTACTTCAAACTAAATTTTTGAATATCTTGAGCAGAAGCCTTCAGTTGTGTGTTTCTCATTTCCACTCTTGATAGCTAATTTCCACCAGTATTAAACCAATACCCACAAAAAAATTTGTCGATTAGCCGAAGAATTCCCACATCCACTTCATCGAAGTTAGATTAATTTCCCGCATCGTATCGGATTACTCGGTGGATGATCTGCTGATAATCTCCCCTCTGAGACATATTTCCCTTCAAGGGTATTAGCCTGGCAGAAAACAAGTAGCATCCATAAGTTTGGAATTGTTCTCCGTTTCATAATTGGTCCATCGTTAGCGCTTTTTTGGCGCTCGAAACTTTCACATCGAAAGATTACCAATTAACCTGCAGTTTAGCTGATTTGTACTAACTCTTGAAAAGGAGAGCCTGGCAAGTTAACGAAATCGCCAAACCCACAAGGTGGGATGGAGAGGCCACTTCAAAACCAACGGCAATGCTCCACTCATTTAATTAACCCCAGAAAACCAGAATTACCACAACTGGACTCCAATTCGAGAAACTGTTTACTGGATAGATGGTACCTCCAGCAGTGTTTCTAGAACTGCCAGTGAGACAAAGACTACACCAATGTAGAGTGTCCAGAGTCCAATATTTCGGTTCGTGTTATCAGTTTG